>PVMK01161386.1_pt1 | contig 303362 bp, 306 predicted proteins | sample 1853481 | NCBI WGS metagenome assembly PVMK01 (sample SAMN08533507, study PRJNA380276) | Marine sediment metagenome, whole genome shotgun sequencing project.
TCAAAAAAATTGTTTTCGTTGCAGTTATCATCCACGTTGAAAATTTGAATTTGGAGAGTTATATTATCGCCGCTTCGGTCAAGTTCATCATCATCGTCGTCACTGGGCCTTAAATCATTACCTGTATTAGTAATCTGTATATATGTTTCCCTGTCCCTAAGGTCGAAGAAAGCCAATAACTTGTCTTCACTAGTATCTGTTTCAGGAAATTCCAATATAGCATTTGTTGATACACCGGAAAACGCCTGAAAAGTTGAGAATAAAAATAAAGAAATAAACGCAATTGAAAATGCCTTAAAATATCTATACATCCTGCTCCTCCTAAATAAAAACCTTTTATAGAATATTATAATTTAAAATTTTCTTTTCAGCTATTTTATCACAGTAATGTTTTATTTTCAATTCACAAATTGTAAAGCCCCCGAATTTAGGTCCGCCCTTAGAGTAGATAATTAGTCGATTAGCCTCATATAATCCTCAGTAAATCCTCTAGCCCTTCTTTTCCTCAACATCCCAAATATTAAACGTGCTTATTTCACCAGTGCTATAATAAAAAAACAGGGTTAAATCAGGGTTATTTTGATATTTTGGGGTATTTAGTAAAAATGGCAAAGTGTTAGAACCCCTATAAATAAAGTGTTAAAGTATCGGGGCGAGAGGACTCGAACCTCCGACCTCAGCATCCCAAATGCCGCGCGCTACCAGACTGCGCCACGCCCCGAAAATAAAGAAGCATTTATTATAACAACAAAAATACAAACGACAACTAGAAGAAGTAAAAAAAATTTAAAAATTGCATTATCTGGATTCCCATTTGCATGGGAATGACAAAATTCTTTGCAATTTAACTGTCATTGCGAATGAAATGAAGCAATCCTCTGATTAAATAAGAGATCGCCGCGCCTTCGGCTCGCGATGACTTTTACTTCTCTGCAAGTTGATATTTGTTCCAATATCTTAACAATCCACTCACATTCATCCAGTGAGGGTCAGCAGACTCATATTTATCAAAAATCTCTTCCGTAACACCCGGCTCATCAAAATATGTTTTATAAAATATCAAGAAATCCGGAATTATCTCTTCCTCGGTTTTCCCGTCCCTTGCCCTTTGTCCCATCCATTCAGACCATTCATCAAGATGCTCCATAAGGTCATCTAAATGTTCGTTAACATTGGTAAATTTGCCGAAATGAGTGAGATATAATTCTTTTGGATTAATTTTCTTTATCTTTTCAATCGATGCATGCCACCTTTCAACATGAATATCAGGCGGAGGTGTCGGGGGCAATGTAGGCCCGTTTTCAATTCTGCACCCTGCAACATCACCTGTAAACAGTGAATCTTCAATCTGGTAAGCGTTATGGTGGTTAGCGTGGCCAATGCTTTCATGCACTGTAATTTCGGTATCACCTATTTTAATTACCTGGCCGTCTTCAACAGCAATAACTTTGTCTTCATCAATACCTTCTACCGTTCCCCAGAGCTCATCCATCTGGTCACCATAAATCATAGCAGCAGAAGCCATAAGCCTTTCAGGTGATACGAGATGGGGTGCTCCTCTCGGGTGAACATATACAGAGGCACCCTCTTTTGCAAAATGCCATGCCGCTCCGGAGTGGTCAAGGTGAATATGAGTTACAAATACGTTCTTAATATCAGAAACTTTGTAACCATGTTCTGCCAAACCTTTTTCAAGATTGTTAAAAGTAGTATCGGGGCCAGTCTCTATAATTATCGGCCCTTCACTTGTTTCAATAAGATATGAAGCTATTACCTGTGGTGCAAAGAAATTTACATCTATTATTTTTAAATCCATATCTGCCTTCCCATTTAAAATTTTGGATAATTTACCATAAATTCTAACTAATTACTTCAGCAAATCCTTTTGTTATCTTAAAAATCTTTTTTTCACCTTTATAGGGTATCTCGTCAATTCCTGTTGATGTTACAAAAATCTGGCCTGCATAATCTTTTAACAGTGCAAATAAAAAGCCCTTTCTCTGCATATCAAGCTCACTCGTAATATCATCAAGCAGCAGGACAGGGACCTGCCCGGTTACGGACTCATAAATCGAAATTTCAGCAGCTTTTAGTGCAAGTATTAGGTTTTTTGATTCCCCCTGTGAAGCGTATAATGCAGAATCATTACCGTCTATACTAAAACCGATAATGTCCCTGTGTGGGCCAACAGTGGTATGTCCTCTTAGTTTATCATTAGAAAAATTAGCACTAAGTGATTTTAAAATTGATTCTTCGAGGGTCCCGTTTTTTTCATATGAGGGTTTATACGTCATATCTATATTGGAATTTACACCTGATGTGGAATTATACAGTTCGTTGAGTTTGGATTTTAATTCTTTTACTAGCTTTACCCTTCTTTTAACTATCCTGCTTCCGATCTCCGAGATTCCAAGGTCCCAGACTTCCAGCATCTCTGCTGTAAGGGATTTGGATTTTGTAAGCATACTGTTCCTGTGACCGATGGATTTGTTGTAGTCCTTAAGGTCCTTAACATGTGCAGGCTCGAGATTGCAGATAAGAGCATCAAGGTACTGCCTCCTTACACTCGGGGAGCCCTTTACAATTTTAAGGTCAGACGGCAGGTAAAGGACCACGTTAAACCTTCCGATATATTTACTGAGCCTGTGCACAAGTTTGCCGTTTAGTTTGACAGATTTTTTTCCTTTTTTTATAAAGATATTTATCTCGTCAAGACCCCTGTTTGATTCTATCTCGCCTTTAATACCTGAATTTTCTTCGTGAAATGTGACAAGTTCATCATTTTTCACACTCTTAAAAGGCCTGAATGAACAAAGGTAGTAGACAGCTTCGAGGAGATTGGTCTTACCCTGGGCATTATTTCCGTATATGAGATTAAATTTATCGTGAAAAGATATATTGAGAGATTTATATGTCCTGAAATTTCTTAAAGTGAGTGATCTTATATTCAATTGAGTGGCTGAAATAATTTGTTTTAAAAATTATAAATAATACAGAAACTAATACAATTATTCTTAATTCTTGAATCTATCTGGTTTAATTGTAGTATTTCTTTTGAGAAGAAATATGATTTCATTAAAAATATCTGAGATACATTCAAAAGACGCGGGCAAATGCTATGCACGCATAAGTGAAAAAAACATGTCTGCACTTGGTATTGGTACCTGGGACCTCGTGGAACTGGGAGGCAAAAGAAAAACTGTTGTCAGGGCCATACCACTTGAAGAGAATGATTATGATAACGGCGAGTCAGAGTCAGTAATAGAGATCGATTTTGTCACACGTGAAAATGTAAGGTCTGAAATTGACGAAATTTTGAATATTAAAAAAGCTAAATCCAGCATCGGGACAAAAGTAGTACTTTGCCCAAAAAACAATGACATTCTTTATTCACCTGAGAAATTCAAACTTATTTCCACACGCCTTGAAGGCATACCCCTTACAGTTGGGGACAAATTAAGCGTCAAACTGCCGGGAATGATGGAAGAGGAATTTGAAGTCCTTAATATAAAACCTACCAAGTCAGTTGTTATGAAACTATCAACCAAAATAGAGGTAAAGAAAAAACCGGTAGGTAAAATTGACACGAGCAGGCTAAGTTATGAAGATATCGGGGGCCTTGATAACCAGATAAACAAGATCCGGGAAATGATAGAACTCCCCCTTAAATTTCCCCAGGTATTTGAGAAGCTTGGGATTGTACCGCCAAAGGGAGTATTACTGATTGGTTCTCCCGGAAGTGGCAAGACCCTGCTTGTAAAGGCTATTGCAAGTGAGACAAATGCAAATTTCCAGGTTATAAACGGGCCTGAAATCATTCATAAATTCTACGGAGAGAGCGAAGCACGTATTAGGAAGATATTTGATGTAGCAACCAAGAACCAGCCCTCAATAATATTTATCGACGAACTGGATGCAATAGCACCCAGGAGGGAGAAAGTATCAGGGGAAGTTGAAAAAAGAGTAGTCTCCCAGTTACTAACACTTATGGATGGCCTCAGGGAAAGAGGGAATGTAATTGTAATAGGTGCTACCAATATTCCCGAAGCTGTTGATCCCGCATTAAGGCGGCCAGGAAGGTTTGACAGGGAGATAAACCTGGGTGTTCCTGACCATGACTCCAGGGTTGACATACTTAAAATTCATTCCCGGAGTATGCCTATTTCGGATGACGTTGATTATGAAAGGCTTGCAGAACTTACCCAGGGATTCGTAGGGGCAGACCTTGAGAACCTTTGTAAAGAAGCAGCTATGGTATCTCTTAGAAGAACAATCCCTGATCTCGAATTTTATGATGATTCATTCGAATTTAAAGACTTAAAACCACTCCGGGTAGGTATTGATGATTTTTTAAATGCACTTAAAGACATTAACCCCTCTGCAATAAGAGAAATATTTGTTGAGATACCCAAAATAAGCTGGAACGAAGTTGGCGGCCTTGCCGAGGTAAAGGAAAAACTAACTGATTCGGTGATTATGCCCCTCAAGCACAGGGACCTTTTTGAATCTGCAAATGTAAAACCGCCCAAGGGTATAATGCTTACAGGCCCTCCCGGGACCGGAAAAACCTTACTTGCAAAAGCACTTGCAAATCATAGCAATGTAAATTTTATTTCCATAAAAGGGGCAGAACTGCTTTCCAAATATGTAGGGGAATCAGAAAAAGCTGTAAGGGAAGTATTTCAAAAAGCAAAACAGGTCTCACCTGCCATTATATTCTTTGACGAGATGGATGCTCTGGCACCAAAAAGGAGCGATGCTGATTCCAACAGGGTTTCGGAAAGAGTGGTAAGTCAGCTGCTTACGGAACTAGACGGCATTGAAGAGCTAGTAGATGTATTTGTTCTTGCCTCTACCAACAGGATTGATATGGTCGACCCCGCCATTTTAAGATCGGGCAGATTTGATATGATAGTCGAGATTCCCCCGCCAAATGAGAGCGAGATACTTGATATATTAACGATACATACAAAACTAAAACCACTTGAGAAAGATGTGAATTTAAAAAAACTTGCGGCTAAATTGACAGGGATGACGGGTGCTGACATAGAACTCATATGTAACCGTGCATCAATTATCTCTATTCGTGACCATTTGAAAAATAAGAAAAGGGTGCTTAAAGTTTCAAACAGCCATTTTGATCAGTCTGTAAAAGAGTTTAAGAACAGGACAAAAACATAAACCGGGAAACAATTTATTGGAAATTACTGTAATTAACCCCTTCTTGTTTTACACATTTGTATTTATTTTTGGTTTGTTATTCGGAAGTTTTTTAAATGTATGTATTTACAGATTACCACGGAACGAATCAATTGCCTTTCCCCCCTCACACTGTACAAATTGCAGCACCCCTATTAAATTCTACCAAAATATACCTGTAATAAGTTATTTACTGCTTGGAGGAAAATGCAGCAGTTGCAAAGACCCTATCTCGGCAATTTATCCTGTAGTAGAACTCTTTACTGCAGTATTGGTAACACTTCTATTCTATAAATACGGAGTGACTATTGAAACATTTGTATATGTAATACTGGCGCTTTCTCTTATTGTAATATCCTTTATAGACCTGGAACACTTTATAATTCCCAATGTAATAACATTGCCAGGAATTATTATCGGCCTTGCCTACAACCTGTTGATTACCGATTGGGGGCTTCTCCTGAAAATTATTCCAGGGCTCGACTTTGGAAATATTTTCTACATCGCCCCGCGGATCCCTGCACTAAACTCTTTTTTTGGAATTATTATCGGAGGTGGCACACTGCTGTTGATTGCTTACCTTTACAAAATTATAAGAAAGAGGGAAGGCATGGGAATGGGAGATGTTAAACTGCTTGCAATGCTGGGCGCATTTCTTGGAATAAACGGGGTGTTTTTTATAATACTTGTAAGTTCTCTTGTCGGTTCGGTAATAGGAATTACATTAATACTGATACAGAGGGGAAATATGAAACTTGCCCTTCCCTACGGGCCTTTTATATCATTTGCCGCAGTATTATTTCTTTTTACCGGGCCAATAGTTGTCCCAGCCATCTAGATCAAATAATAGTTATACCTTTTCACTAAATAATTTATACTTCTAGAAAGTCTTCTGTTAACTATTATGAACCAGCTTGGCCTGCGCTTTTATATCTTATTAAATATCCTTGTGATTTGCGGAGTAGGGATGATTCTTATTGGAATTATTTCAATAAAAATAACCGAACGTTCCGCTATCCAGACTAAAATAGACACTACAAATGCCGTTATAAACGTATTTGAATCAACTTACTTTAAATCCGATATAGACCAGGGAGTGAAGTTCCTTCAAAATGCTCTTGATAATGGCTCATGGGGCTATATAAAGACCGGCAGGGAAGAATTTTTCTTTAAAACACCGGACGCTGTTGTTAGTAAAAAAGATATCCCGAACGGCCTTATAAATAGGGTGTCATATACCAAAATACCGGAAATATACTTAGAAGGGCTCTCTTTTCTCCCGTTTAAAAACTACGAGTCTTATAAAATTGCCGCACCGTTAATAAACGGCAGCAGAAAAGGGACAATCTATATTTACCAACCACTACAGGATTTTAACAAGAGTATAGCAAGAAACCAAAAATTTCTTGCCTTATGGATAATCCTTTTTATGCTGCTCATTGCTACATTCGGATACTACCTGTTGTCAAAAACCATTGTTAACCCTGTACATAAACTTATCTCTCTGACAAAAGATATTTCAAGAGGTATAGCACTGACATCACCAAATACCGGAAAAATATCGGAAATAAATAAGCTCCAGGATGCATTAATCAGTATGTCAGATGAAATTGAGGTCAGTAAAACAAAACTTGAAGTAAATATAGAAAATCTTGAATATGCAAATAAACAATTGGTAGAAACTCAGAAAGAACTGATTGCTTCTGAAAAAATGGCCTCCCTGGGAAAACTTTCGGCAGGGGTCGCACATGAGATAGGAAATCCTCTTTCCGCAATTAGTGGGTATATGGAAATACTTAGCAAGGGGCATGGAATTGACGAGGAACAGAAAAAGAAATATATGGAAAAGGTCTCTTCCGAAATTGACAGAATCATCAGGATTATTTCAACTTTACTTGATTATGCAAAACCCCGTGAAATATTGGAGACAAGGGCAAACCTTAACGATATAATAGTAAAAGCAGTTGAATTGCTCAGAAATCAGGGCATCTTCAAAAGAATAAATCTTGAAATGGTTTTAAGTCAGTATCCTTTAACCATCAGGATCGATGAACATCAACTGCTTCAGGTATTTATTAATTTACTGATCAATGCAAAAGATGCTGTTCAGAATGATGGGAAAATCACCATCAGTTCTTTCTTAAATGATAACAACCTTGCGGAAGTATCAATTAATGACAACGGAACTGGTATAAAAAAGGAAGATATAGATAAAATATTTGATCCTTTTTTTACAACAAAGGAACCCGGATCGGGTACAGGGCTTGGCCTTTCAACTTCACATAGAATAATTAAACAGTTTGATGGTAATATTAGTGTTAGCAGTAACCCGGGAGAGGAGACCATATTTATTTTAACATTCCCGGTTTTAGAGGAAATTCATGCCGAAAGTACTGTTAATTGACGATGAAGAAGGAATAAGAGAATCGCTGTCGATAATGCTTCAGATTGAAGGATTCGAAACAGTTGCATTACCTGATGCAGTAAAGGCGCTGAAGCTAATCGACTCTGGGTCCTACTTTGATTTTATTATCTCAGATATCAAAATGCCTTACATGGACGGCATCGAGTTTTTAAGGGAAGTAAGGAAGAGAGAACTGGAATCAATTGTTATAATGATTACAGCATACGGAAATATTGAAACACCCGTAGATGCCATAAAATCAGGGGCTGATGACTATATAAGAAAGCCGGTAAAGACCGATGAACTCATCCTCAGGATGAAAATGGCAGAAGAAAAGAATAAACTTAAAAAAGACAACAGGGCCCTGCGCCTTGAGCTTGGAAAAGCCGATGGGTATGATGACATTATATCAGTAAGTAAAGCAATGAAAGAGATCAAAGACCTTGCCCTGAAAGCATCCCAGTACAATACTACGGTATTAATTACGGGTGAAAGCGGAACCGGCAAGGAACTGATTGCTAAAAGTATTCACAAAAACAGCAACCGCTGTGACAACAACTTTGTGGCTGTAAACTGCGCCGCAATTCCAGACACTTTACTGGAAAGTGAACTGTTTGGATATATCAAGGGTGCCTTCACTGGTGCAAATGAATCGAAGATTGGTTTGATTGAAAATGCAGATGAAGGAACCCTTTTCCTAGATGAGATTGGAGATTTCCCAACTCATCTTCAAACAAAACTTTTAAGGGTACTCCAGGAACAGGAAGTCAGACGAATTGGAGAGAACAAGGAAAAGAAAATAAATCTGAGGGTTATTGCTGCTTCAAACAGTGACCTTGAAGAAGAAGTAAGAACCGGCACTTTTCGTAGTGACCTTTATTACAGGCTCAACGTTCTTCCTATTCACATTCCTTCACTACGGGCCCGAAGAGAAGACATACCTCACCTCGTTGATCATTTTATAACTAAATACAACAAAAAACTCGACCGTAATGTAAAAGGCCTTGGAAAAGAAGCATCCAATAAAATAATGGAATACCCTTGGTACGGGAACGTAAGGGAACTTGAAAACACTATTGAAAGGTCTATGATAATGACAGATACTGACATAATCGAGGATATAGACCTGCCGCATGTTCAGAATAAGAGGAACCTTCCTATTGATACCTGGGTCGAGGAACTTTCGCTTGATGCAGCCAAAGGTAGAATAGAAAAAGCATATATTGAGGATGCTCTTGAAAAAACAAATGGCAACAGGACCAAGGCTGCTGAGCTCCTCGGTATCAGCAGGCGCAATCTCCTTTACAAATTGAAAGAATACCATTCAGAATAGCTTTAATGAAAATATTATATTTTTTATTAATCCTTCTCTTTACAAGCTCAACTTATACATTTGGTAATGATGCTGTTGAATTTGTAGACCTTGGTAAATTTACCCAGCAATCTATTAATCAAATAATTGGTGACTCCCATGAAAATCCATTAGTAGAGAATAAAATTGAAGCAATCTCTCAAAACTTCTTAAATGTACCTTATCTCGGATATACGTTAATTGGGAGTATTAACAAACAGGAAATTTTGACAATAAATTTGAGTGGAATGGACTGTTTTACATATATTGATTACGTGGAAGCTATTCGAAGCTCCTCAGACTACAACAGTTTTAAAGACCAGGTGAAAAATATTCGCTATAAAGACGGAATAGTAGAATACAGAGCGAGAAACCATTTTTTTTCTGACTGGCCCCTGAATAATTCATCTAATGTTAAGGATATAACAGAACATTTTGGCAGCGGGAATATAATAACAGTAAAAAAATATCTGAATCTTAAAAATGATGGCAGTAAATACCTTGACGGCATCCCTGTAGTAGAAAGGGATATAACCTATATACCCACAGATAAAATATCATCTGATATAATAGATAAAATGAACACAGGGGACTACATAGGAATTTACAGCAAACTGGACGGCCTCGACGTTTCACATACGGGAATAGTTGTCAAAAAAAATGGCAAAGCATTTATCAGGCATGCCTCTTCAAGAAAAATTAATAAAAAAGTGGTAGATGAAGATCTGATTGTATATTTGAAGAATAAACCCGGGATTGTGGTATACAGGCCCATATAATATCTTTACATGTTCTGGTGATTGAATAAAATCATACGGAAATACCCGGAGGTTTAAAATGGCCCCAAATGCAAAAGATTACACAAAACTGCTGGATGAATTTAGGAAATCAAGAAATGCTGCTGATTTTTTACTTGATTTTGTTGACCTGATAAATGCCAATAGTGACCTGATAAGCGGCGATACAAAAAGTAATGCTGACAAGATTACCGATGCAGCACAATCAATACATTCAAGCATAGAAGAGTTAACAACTGCTGTAAATGAAGACCTGAATAAAATCCCCCTTGATGAACTTGAAATAAAAGATGCAGGCCGGAAACTACTTCTCTACCAGGATAAAAAGCACGCCATATCACATTGCCAACATCAAATGGCAAATTACAAGAAAGGTTCATATTGGTATAAACACTGGGAATTCATTCTCAACGATATTTTAAACATGGAAGAATAAAAGATATATCCCTGATTTTTAATAATAAAGTCCGAAAGAACCTCTATTAGATTGATGTTTTCAATACTGGGGGTCTCTTCTTATTGGAAGGCATAATACAAATTTGATTTTTTCCCTACTTTACTTTAAATCTTACTTTACCGAGTGGGCCGTAATCAGCTTCGTAATAACCCACCTTGCCTATATTTATTTTTTCCATAGCTCCTGTAATCAATAATTGCCCGGGTTTTATTTCCCAGCCATTTTCCAGCTGTTTGTTAATAAGCCAGACAAGAAGCTCTTTTTGATACTCCATAGAATCTGAGATTGAAACACTGTTTATTTTTTTGTCATTTAATTTAAGGTTAATATCAATGTTCTCAGAGCCAAAATCTTTAAAATCAAATTCCTCTCCCATAATAAATCTAGATGAACATATATTTGCAGCAACTACATCTTTAAGTTTTGAATTTTTATTTTCAGCAAACCTTACATCGGGCAGTTCGATTACCGGCAGAATATAAGAAATTTTTTTATCCAGTTCATCAGCGCTTTTAATTGGAACTGTTATTCTTTCAGCAATTTTGTAACCCAGTTCAGTTTCAACCAGCATTGTGAAATAAGCATTAATGTTAATTACAGAATTATCTGCATTCACACCGGACTGGAATAAAACCCCCGAGATAGGACTATCCACAAGATAATTACTTTGGGCTTTTTTAGAGGCAAGACCAGTTTTATAACCCGCAATTTTGTCGTTTTTGAGAATGGTTTTTACAAAATATTTTTGAATGTCATATGCATCTTTGATTTCTAATCCGGGGTCTATATCGCTTACCAGAGGGACATAACCACCACTATTGTATGAATCATTTATAGCTGTCGCTATGCGTTCATGCTGTGAGGGTCCCTCATTGTATCCAGTGCAGGAAGTAATAAATAATAGAAAAAGGAGTCTTAATTTCATAATACTATTGTTTAGTACTAAATGTATTATAATACCTTTTTAAAATTCTTAATATTACAGAGAAAATGTCTAATTTTATTGATGAAGCACAAATAAAGGTTCAGTCCGGTAAAGGCGGGGATGGATGTATAAGTTTCAGAAGGGAGAAATTTGTTCCATTTGGAGGCCCAAACGGTGGTGACGGCGGTAAAGGGGGTGACATTATTTTCATCACCAACACCAATCTCAGCTCCCTTCAGGATTTCAGGTATAAAAAAGAATACAGGGCAAGCAACGGTGAAAATGGCAGGGGCAAAGACCAACACGGGAAAGGGGCTGCAGACCTTTATATACCTGTACCGGTCGGAACAATATTAAGAGATTTGGAAACAGATGAAATAATCTGCGACTTAAATATAAAGGGGCAGGAATTCAGACTGGCAAAAGGAGGTAACGGGGGTAAAGGTAACGCAAGATTTGCTACTTCGACAAACCAGGCACCCAGAATTGCCCATCCCGGGCAGGAAGGTAAAGAATTTAATCTCAAATTGGAATTAAAACTACTTGCTGATGTTGGTATCGTAGGTTTTCCAAATGCAGGTAAATCTACCCTGATATCCAAAATATCCGCAGCCAAACCCAAAATTGCCGACTACCCTTTTACCACAATTATTCCAAACCTTGGTGTTGTTACATACAGTGATGGTAAAACCTTTGTTATTGCAGATATACCCGGCATTATCGAGGGTGCACACAAAGGCGCCGGACTTGGATTAAAATTTCTTAAACATATTGAGCGGACAAAACTCCTGGTACATATGATAGATGTATCCCAGTTAAACGACCGTGACCCTGTTCAGGACTATATAAAAATGAACAATGAAATGGGCTCTTTCAGCAACAACCTCAAAGATAAACCACAAATTGTTGTATTAAGTAAGACGGATATTATTCAGGACGAAGAAAGTATAAATAAAATTGAAGACTATTTTTCAAACAAGGGTGTAGAGGTATTCAAGATTTCAGCTATAACGGGTGACGGCCTTCCGGCCCTTAAAGATGAAATTATTAAGAATCTTGAATTACTTAAACCTGAAACTACTGAAGATTCGGAATTTCCTTTTCCGTAGGAGGCATAGGCATAGGAGAAGCATGGTGAAGTACCATCCTCCACGCTGAGTCTTTGTATTCAAATATATTTGTGGTCTGTGCCAATGTTATTACAACCTGGTCGCCAATTGTATAGCTAAGTTTTTCGGTACAGTTGAGCCAAGCAGTATCACCCGCTACATCGACAAAGATATTGGATATTTCAATATTTGTTAATCCGCCGGATTCGAAAATGTTTTTCCAGCTTTCCTTTACTTTTTCCCATCCATGCAGAAGCGGCCATCCGGGATGGACACATTGTACATCATCACTCTTTACCCAGAGCTCTTCCATTAACGACAAATCAGCCGTAGTTAATGCTTCGTAAAACTTCTGATTTATATTTCGGACTTCCTGCTGCATTTCTTCCACTTTCATAAGCAACATTTTATACCTTTATACCATCTTAAGGACAAGTTTTATTTCTTCTAAAACTTCTTCATCGTGTTCATCATTAAGCATGTTTTTAAAAATATCTGTGTATTTCACTCCATTGATCTTATACAATGCCCATACCGCATGTTTCCTTACTAAAGGCTCTTCATCGCCAAGTAGTTCTAAAACCTGATTCTCATAAGAATCATCACCGCTGTTGCCGATTGCAACCAATACATTCCTTAGAAGCCCCCTTCTCTTACTTCTTTTTATGGGGCTGTTTTTAAATAATTGTGAAAACTGCTGTTGGTCTAACCCGGCAAGGGTTTTAAGTTCGGGTTCAAATAGTCCTTCCCTGGGTAAAAATGCCTTTTCCGTCCCGGTCTCGGATTCTCCGTTCCATGGGCAGACATCCTGACAAATATCACACCCAAATATATTATTCCCCGTAGGTTCCCTGTATTCCCTTGGAATACCCGCTTTATTTTCAATAGTGAGAAAAGAAATGCATTTTGAAGAATCAAGTACATAGGGGCTGGTAATTGCATCTGTTGGACAGCTATCAATGCACTTTGTACAGGTACCGCACCTTTCCGCTGCCTGGGTGTCATATTCAAGTTCAATAGTTGTTATCAATTCTCCAATTAATAACCATGAACCAATTTCCTGGTTTATAAGGCAGGTGTTTTTCCCTATCCACCCAATCCCGGAATACTTTGCATACATCCTTTCAAGTACAGGCCCCGTATCAACATAAACCCTGTCATCTTCACCCCCGCCACTATTTTCAGAAAGGTAAACTTTTAATTCATTTAACTTTTCCTTTAATACAAGGTGATAATCATCTCCCCATGCATACCTGGCTATCCAGCCTTTCTTTGGATTTTGAACTGAAGTTGAATAAGGATAATTGGTATTATAATTGATAGCACATGAAATAACGGACCTTGCACCGGGGACCAGGTTTCTTACATCCTGCCTTTTTTCCTCGTTCTTAGACATATAATCCATAGACGCTTCATACCCTTTATTTAGCCATTTCTTGTAATGCTGGCTCTCAGGATAATCACCTACCGGCGAAATACCTACAAGGCTGAATCCAAGATTATATGCTTTTTCTTTGATACTGTTAGTAAGGTCCCTTTGCATTTATTATTAGATTCCCAATCTCCTGATAAGCATTAATGCCGCTGAAATTAGAGACGTAATCGGACTCCATTTTTAGTTCAAGGGGTGAACTGGCTGTTGCAGCAGAAAACCTGGAAAGGCCTGCTATTTCGACATCAGTTATTTCAGCTCCTACCAGAAGAATATCTTTAAATGAGTACTTTCTCTCAAATTTTTTAAGAAGCTCTTTTTTTTTATTGCCTTTAATTATTATATCTTTTACACCATGTTTCCTGGCTGTTTTTACTGAAAACTTATTATCTGACCTGTACCCAATCACTTCTACACCTAAAGAGTTCATATCATCTTTTATCTGATCAGCATTTCTGTCCCATATTAACCCGTATTCAAATGCATCGGCCTGGTCACTAAATATTTTGAGATTTATCAGAAGAAGCCTTACTGATCTTAACTTTTGTGATATATCTGATCTAAGAACTAACATAATATTTATTCTTAACTATAATGTTCCTATTAAATTTATCTTCTGACAAAAATACACGCCAAATAGTTAAATTCATTCAATGATCCCTTTAAGAGATACAACAAAGTCAGGGACTTTCCCCATTGTTAATACCGCATTTATTGCAATAAACATAGCTGTTTTTATATTTGTCTGGTTTCTTATTCAGTTTCTCGGTGGTATTAGTTCAGCCGGCAGGGCAGCTGATGCAGGGGGTGTTGCATTCTGGGCTCATATCGGAGGTTTTGCTGCAGGCCTAATTCTGGCACAGTACTTTGACAGGGAAAATAACAATAGGCAAAAAAGTATTAACAGTTATTATAAAAATTAATTCATAATTTCTAGATCCCGCACACAATAAACAGCAAATGGTTAAAGGAAAAGACAACATTGGTATAATTGCTTGTGGGGGTCCTGCTCCCGGAATAAATGCGGTTATCAGTGCTGCAACAATCGAGGCAGTTAACAGTGGAAAAAATGTTATTGGTATCCTTGACGGATTCAGGTGGATCTCACGCGGCGACATAACAAAAGTGAAACACCTGACAATTGAAAATACTTCCAGAATTCATACCCAGGGCGGATCAATAATAGGCATATCAAGAGAAAATCCATTAGCAGATAAAAAAACACTTAAAAATACAATAAGTTCTATTAATAAACTGGGAATTAAATACCTGATAACTATTGGCGGCGACGGGTCAATGTACCTTGCAAGCAGGCTGGAAAAGGAAATGAAAGGTAAAATACACATAGCCCATCTCCCAAAAACAATAGACAACAATCTACCACTGCCGGACAACAACTCCACTTTTGGTTATGAAACTGCAAAACATATTGGTGCTGAGATTGTTAACTACCTTATGGTAGATGCAAAAACTACTAAAAGATGGTTCCTGGTTGTAACAATGGGCAGGAAAACAGGGCATCTTGCAATGGGCATTGGTAAATCAGCTGGAACCACACTAACACTCATCCCGGAAGAGTTTAAAGAAAAAAAGATACCGGTAAGTAAAATCATTAAAATCCTTGAAGGCTCAATAATAAAAAGACTGCATGATGGCAAAGAATACGGAGTAGCTATAATTGCAGAGGGAATAACAGAAAAAATACTGGAAAATGACATTGATAAGGTCTCTGAACAAAAAAAAGACCCACTCGGTAGAACAAGGTTTTCGGATTTCAAACTGGCTCCATATTTAAAATATGAACTCGATAAGAGTTTGAGCGGGAAAGGTATAAATTTGACTATAATTGATAAAAGAATTGGTTATGAATTAAGGTCGGCCCCGCCAATCCCATTTGACCTTTGCTATACAAGGGACCTTGGTTACAGCGCTGTAAAATATCTTCTTGATGGGGGCAGCGGTGCTATGATATCAATAACAAACGGAAGAATGGATCCACTTAAGTTTAATACTCTGCAAAACAAAAAAACAGGTGCAACAAAAATTAGGTATGTGGATATCAATACTGAATCATTTGAAGTTGCACAGAAATATATGATAAAACTGACTCAAAAAGATATAAACGACCCAAAGAAATTAAAGGGAATGGCAGAATTATCTAATATGAGTGAAAGCAATTTTATTGAATACTTTAAAGAGGTAATAGAATAATGCCAGTATGTACAGAATTAAATCGCATTGATCAGGCAGTATTGGAAAATCTTCGAAATTACGGAAAAAAAAATAAAAAGATACGAACTTTCTTTCCTTGTTAAAAGGGATGTTGCCTGCTCCGACCTCGAATTAATAAATTCACTAAAAAAACTCTCTGATTCGGATATAATACTGGAATCCGGCAATAACGAATATCTTCTAAACACCTGATTATTATTAAAAATAATCAGGCTTTATTTCTTAATAAAATATTTTAGCTTGTATATTGATATTTTTTTTCTATAATATATTTTTCTTAACAGATATTGAAACAAAAAATAATATAGTATGTTATTATAATATAACACCTGGAAAAGTGTTAAACTCCTATCCTTTCTCCCCCCAGTTTTAGGAACGGAAACTTTTCTGGGTGTTTTTATTTCTGAATAATTGCAAAGTTCATACTTATAAGTAGATATTGCAATTATTGTACCATTCCCAATATGCCGACATCGTTAATTATTCTTTTTTATAACTGTGTAAATATTTGCACAAGGACTACAAAACAAACGTAATTTGTTCCTTTCTCTGCCAAGCTAATAAGATTTACGAGAATATTTGATCCATAAACAACAGGTCAGATTGCTACTTGTAATGATTGAAAGCATCCCTGCATGCCTTTAGGCAAATCTCGTCCTGCTCTTTATCCAGGAATGAAGTGTCTTCGTCACACATATCCTCAACTTTAAGGCCCCTGTAATCAATTCTTGGAATTTTTTTAAACATATCCTGGCTTAGATGGTAACAATCATAATAGACCTGTTTGTATTCTCTTTCAGGAGTGTTCTCACTATTACTGTTACAGCTAAGAAGTAACAAGGTTAATATCAGAAGGTATTTCATATTAATTAATATCCTTAGCCGACGAAGGGAGTTGAACCCTTGACCTGCTCATTACGAGTGAGCTGCTCTACCACTGAGCTACGTCGGCAAATTTCTAAGGTATTGTATCAGTTCACTCTTAATTTTCCAAAAAAAACCCGGATTTTTATGTCCGGGCTTTTATCAATTTAAAAATAAAATTCTTGTTAGTTATTGAGGATAAATTACCGGGGCCTCTGGATCTACAGGCAGGAACCTTGATCTTCTGTTGAGCTGAAACTCGCTCTCTGTGCTTCCCGGGGCAAACTGTGTTGTTTCCCCTTTGGTCAGGGCTATTATTCTCTTTGGGTTAATTCCCAGTTGTACCAGGTAGTTTCGTGTGGCCTCGGCCCTTTTCTTGCCAAGCCTGAGGTTATATGCGCTGGTACCCCTGATATCCGCAAATCCGTATATTACAACCGTAAGTTCAGGGTTTTCCTTCATCGTCTGTGCATTTTGCTGAAGAACCGGCATTGCATCCTGCCTTATATAGGACTTGTCAAAGTCAAAGAAAACATCAGAAAGTTCATATACATCAATAATCTCAATTGGCTGCGGCGGGATAATAATTTCACTATTTAAGATCTCATTTACTCTTGCATAATATGCTTCTTCAAGAACACCGCGGGACCTTGCATTACCAAGCTGTCCGATCTTGTAATCAAAATAAGGCCATAATGAGTAGTTGGCTTTTATTTTTGTGCTGGAATCATTAACTTTAGAAACATCGATATTTAATTTTTCACTAGTAAAAAGAGGATTTGGTGGTGCCTGAGGAGGAGTCAACTTTGTCCAGTATGAGATCTTATGCAGATAAGAAGTAACATTTGATTCTTCGGCCTGGACCTTCGTTGGTTTTTGATAAGTCCTTTGGGCTTTACCAAATAATGGGTCAATTACCCATGCATGTTCAAACTGGATCTTACCGGTTGGTTTATCAGAATACTTTATTTTCCATCCAATCTCATTGGCAGCCTGGTCTGCTGCATTCCAAACCTTATCATAACTCTTATTATACTTTACTGCATGATTCTGCCAGTATCCGTCCTCGGGGACATTAACCGGGACTTCAGCTACACATGACACGAAAATCATTAGTGGTAGCAAAAGAACCAGGTATTTATAGTTATTTCTCACCATTTTATTCTCCATTCTCCATTTTTAATAAAACTAGTAAACGCATTTACTGCCAAGAACCTGGTCCCTCTTCTGGTAAATGTGGACACAAAAAGGCTGAAATAAAGCAGTTCTTCCCCTGTCTGCAAGTATTTCTGCAAGGGCATCAGCCTTGTTTTGGTTAGGAGGAGAACCCACGGCTTTCGATGAAACTTTTACCCAAAGTGAAACAGGTGTGTCCCATACAGCAGTTACTACTCCTGGAAGGCCGTTCAAAATAGCGGTAAAATGCTTTTGGGAAGCAGTAGGCGGAAAATACTGGTTCGAGTAAGAATTTACACTAAATCCAAATACAAGTATTAATAATAAAGTTAAAGATAAAAACTTATTCATCCTCCACCTCCATTAACCGGGAAGAAAAATTATTTTGTTCAATATAATTGTAATAATAATTTAAAATTTTTCTAGTATTTAATATAAAATTATTAAGTATTGAAAAGGATTTAAGAAAACAATCTAAAAAATTGATTTAAATTGTCATTTTTTTAATAATAAATTCAATTTACCAGATTCTGGAAAATATACTGAGCAGCATCCTTACCCGATTTTATACTGTCCGGAATACCAATCCCACCGTATGCATTACCGGAAAGACTTAATAACGGATATTTTCTAAGTTCTTCACTAATCTTGTCCAGTAGTTCATTATAACCCAATGTGTATTGAGGCATTGAATTCGGATATCTGCAAATGAATGAATTAAATGGCTCTGATTCAATATTAAAGAGCGTGTTAAGGTCTTCAAGGACAAGTTTCATAATTTCAGAGTCTTTTAGGCCTAATACATTCTGGTTAAAGGCTCCTCCCAGGAAACAACGAATAATTTCGTAGTCTTTAGGGGCCCTGTTTGAAAATTTATGCGAAGAAAAGGAACAAGCGATTAAATTCATTTTCTCAGTATTAGGTATCACAACGCCAAACCCCTTTGGAAGATCGGCACTTTTATACTTTTCAAAAACCAGGTTCACAACTATGGATGATTCATATCTAATTTCATTAAGCAAACCCGACAATTTTTTGTCAGTATTACTAAGCAGTTTAGAAGAGACAAAAGAAGGCCCTGCCATTATAACAGCATCAGTTTCAATTTCACAACCGGATTCGGTATGCAACAACCACGTGTCCTTTGACTTCAGAACTTCATTTACAGATGAATTATAGTGAATATTAACATCAGGCATGGCTTTAATAATGCTGGATATTAAAACAGACAACCCATTTTTAAATGATACAAATAGTCCATACCTTGCACCGCTTTCGGTTTTGGAAATATCTGATGAACCATATTTTTTACTAATTCCTTTTATGATAGAACCGTACTGTTTCTCAAAGTCAACAAATTCAGGCAGTATTGCTTTAACACTGAGCTTGGCCGGGTCTCCTGTATAAATACCCCCAATTAACGGCTGGGCCACTTTTTCCAGAAGCTCGGTGCCAAACCTGCGTAGAATAAATGATTCAAGTGATTCATCACCATCATCAATAAGTGGGTCCAACTCCAGTTCTTTTAATATTCTTTTTTTTCCCTCGGTAGAAAAAAAAGTGCTTTTTTCAAAAGCTTCGATATTAGAAGGGGCCATCAGAAAAAACCCCTCAGGAAGTTCGTTTAGTTTTTGGTCAAAATAGATATAAGTTTTTCTGTTTGAATCGTTAGTAGAGATTAATTGTTCTTCAATGCCAAGTTTTTTACACAGGTCAATTCCCCAGGGCTTGGAAGTAATAAACGAATCTGCACCCTCTTCTATTACAAATCCATTCTCAATTTTTGTGGAAATATTGCCGCCTGCATGTCCGCTCTTTTCAAATATATCTATCTCGATATCAAAATTTTCGTCTTTACTAAGGCTATTTAGGTAGTAAGCAGCACTTAAGCCAGAGATACCCGCCCCTATTATGGCAATTTTCATATAAGTTTCAGAAAATCCCTTATGAATTTAACTTGTTTAGTACACTTTCTTCGAGTGAACGAATATAAAGGTTGTCATCGTTCACAGTTTTTGCTATATAAAGATTTATACCGTTTTTTTCAGCTGCTTCTTTTGCTTCAATTCCAATATCAAAAAGGACTTCAACATGGTCGCAAATAAATCCTATTGACTGTACCACAATATTTTTCACTCCTTCTTTAGCAATTTCATCAATTACATCACAAATATCCGGCTCAAGCCAGGAACTTGAAGGGGATCCGCTCCGGCTCTGGTAAGCGGTCATCCAGTTCTTATGGCCCAGTAGTTCGGCAACAAGCCTGGAAGAAGATTCAAACTGACTGACATAAGGAGAACTCTCTGCCATTGATGTGGGAATACTATGAGCAGTAAATATCAGTTTGGTTGTTTCAAACTCTTCCTCACTTATCTGGTTAAAACAGCTTTTTATATTATCTGCACAGTTTTCTATGAATAATGGGTGGTCATAAAGTACGTCGGTGTATACAAATTCAAGATCAAGGTTTTGCTCTTTGCATGCTTCGAATAATTCACGCTGGTACCTTTCCCAGCTAGTATCACACTGGTATATCGCCATTATAACACCTACTGCTTTTTTAACTCCAAGGTCCGCAACCTGCTTTACAGTGTCCTGGTAAAAAGGGTGCCAGTTTCTCATCCCAACAAATACAGGAAGGTCATATCCTTTCTCACTTAAAAAAATTTTTAGCTTTTCACCCTGCTTATAAGTAAGTTCATTCAGAGGCGATTTGCCTCCGATTAATTCATAATGATGTGCCACTTCTTTAAGTCTTTCTTCCGGTATAGGCCTGCCTCTCGAGACTCTCTTTAGAAAAGGGATAATATCCTCTTTCTTTTCAGGGCCTCCATAGCCTATCAGGACTATCGCACCAAATTCAGTACTCATTGCATTTCATCCTTTTTTATGTTCTGTGAATATTCATGAACCATATCTACAAGTGCAAGGACATTATCAACCGGCGTTGATGGTAACACCCCATGGCCAAGATTAAAAATATGGCCGGGTATCCCGGATGTCTTATCAAGTATTTTCTTTGCTTCATTTTTAATATATGACTGGGTAGACAAGAGACAAAGAGGGTCGAGATTGCCCTGTATTGCAGTTTCATAACCAATACTATGCCATGCTTCCTCAATATCAACTCTCCAGTCAACTCCAATCACATCGTAGCCCGTATCAGTCATATGCCCGAGTAACGTGGCGGTATCTGTCCCAAACAATATAACCGGGACTTCTCCCTCAATCATGGATACCAGTTTCTTCATATGAGGCAATACATATTCAGAATAATCATCCGGAGAAAGACAGCCTACCCAGCTGTCAAATAACTGCACTGCATCTGCTCCTGCCTTTATCTGGTAATTTAAATAACTTGCCGTTGCATTAGTTAACTTCATCATAAGGGAATTCCACAAACCGGGGTCCCTGTACATAAGTGATTTAGTGTTAATATAATTCTTTGAACCTCCGCCTTCAATTGCATATGATGCCACTGTAAACGGAGCACCGGCAAAACCAATAAGTGCTTTGTCAGGATTTAATGACGACCTTACAAGCTTGATCGCATCATATACATAATCCATTGATTCAGGTTCAAACTCTAGTAATGAATCAACTGCTTTAGGACTTCTCAGTACCCTTTGAATCCGGGGGCCGTCATTTTTAGAATATTCAAGATCAACTCCCAGCGACTGTAATATTAAGAGAATATCAGAAAATATTATCGCGGCGTCAACATTAAGTTTTTCAACAGCCATCAAAGTAACATCAGCTGCAATCTCAGGTGTTTTACAGAGTTCTATAAAGGATACCTTTGACCTTATTTCCCTGTATTCTCTAAGGAACCTTCCTGCCTGCCTCATAATCCAGATCGGCGTGTAGTCCGTTTTTTCGAGTCTGCAAGCCTTAACAAATTGAGACGTAGTTTCTTTATCCCCCCTGTTTTCCCAGAACATATCGGTCCTTTTCCAGTTAACCGTTTGAATGCCGCTTTGTAATGCGGTCCTCTTTTTTAAAAGAAGCTCTCGCGAAACACGGGCAATTTCCCTGATAAGGTTGCCCATCTTGGGGCTGTCCGGTTCATAGTCAACTGAAATATTAAAGTTTTTGAGTGTTTCCGAAGTTGTGGGTCCAATAGAGCCTATAACTGTATTTCCAAATGAATCATAAAGTTTACTTTTCAATCCTTCCTTTGATGCAACATCAAACATATTTACAACCTGCTGGGAGCTGGTAAAAAGTACGAGGTCTTCCCCTCCTTGGGTTATTGAGTTAATAGCTTCTTTAAGAGGCTGAATATCATCGGGAAGCCCCCAGCGGTATATGGAAACGGTTTTAACATTTGCCCCCCTTTCTGCAAGGGCATTTAAAAACTGCTCATTCGTTACGCCGTATTCCTGGACGTAAATATTAAGCCCCCTTATATCAGTGGTTTCATCCAGGGTACTTACAATATCCTTCCAGGTATTGGGCTCCTTTATTGTAATATCAGGAACTATATCAATTTCTTTAAGTGCCGCAACAGGCTTTGGCCCCCTTGCTATAATTTTAGTACTTTTGAGGGCTCCCTTATATTGCTCAAGATCAAATTCAGTTTTAATGAGTTCAGTCAACATCCTGGTACCAACACCTGTCATTAATATTAAAACATCTGTTTTTCCTGAAAATATATCAGTTTTAAAATTCGAAATATTAAGTGTATCAAGCGGGATTTCCTTCATTGAAGGTGCTACCCTCGGTGTTCCTCCGTGGTAAACAATAAGTTTTTCAATTTCTTTCGAACGTCTGCTTTCAAAAGAAGTTACTTTTAGACCATTTAATCCTTTTATCATCAGATGCTATTCACCATATTTTGATTAATAATAATTAAAAAACGCCTTTTGTAACCATAAAGTTATCTGAGGCAATTGATTTTTCTATTCTACTCGGTACATTCAGGTATTTTACCTAATAACTAAAGGGAGTTTACCTAAATGTCATTCTCAGTCGAATATATTAATGATGAACTTTATATGGAAAAAGTTGCAGTCAGGGATATTACAGATTCAGTAGGGACTCCATGTTATATCTACAGTTATTCATCAATTAAAAACAACTTTAATTCCTATTCAGATTCTCTATCTGAGCTAAACCCTCTTATCTGTTATTCTACTAAGGCCAATTCAAACATTGCTGTACTAAAAATATACTCAAAACTCGGGGCAGGTTTTGATATTGTCTCGGGTGGTGAACTAAAAAGGGTCCTGCTTGCAGGAGGCGACACCTCAAAAGTAGTCTTTTCCGGTGTAGGTAAAACAGAAGCGGAAATAGAAGAAGCAATTAAGGCAGAAATTCTATTTTTTAATATCGAATCCATAGATGAGCTCCATGCAATAAACCGTGTTGCAATAAGTCTCAACAAAAAAGCCCCAATCGCGATCAGGGTTAACCCGGACATTGATCCTAAAACCCACCCATATATATCAACAGGCTTTAAAAAGAGCAAATTCGGCATCGAGATTGGTAACTCGATCAATGTTTACAGGGAAGCCTCAAAAATGCAGGGCATTAATATAATTGCCATTGATGCACATATTGGTTCACAAATATTTGAACTCTCTTCGTTTAATGACTCATTGCAAAAACTTACTCACCTGGCTGATACTCTTATAAAAGAAAATATCAACATTCAGTATATAGATATCGGCGGCGGACTTGGAATTACATACAGGAAAGATGAAACACCTCCTTCAATGGAAGAATATGCGGGAATATTAAAAAATCATTTAATGAACAAACCTTACAGGCCGGTTATAGAGCCCGGGAGGTCACTTATCGGGAATGCAGGAATAATGGTAACTAAAGTCCTTTATACAAAAGAGGGTAGTGAAAAAAACTTTATAATTATTGATGCTGCAATGAATGATCTTATAAGGCCGGCATTTTACAACTCGCACCATGAAATAATTCCTGTAATTCAAAACGAAAAAGCAACCAATACCGTAGATATAGTAGGGCCAATATGCGAATCCGGCGATTTTCTTGCAACAGACAGGGAATTCCCCCCGGTAGCTAATGGGGAATACCTGGCAGTGCTTAGCGCAGGGGCATATGGTTTTGTAATGTCTTCCAATTACAACACAAGGCCAAGAGCAGCAGAGGTTTTGGTACACGGAGACAGCATAAACATCATTAAAGAAAGGGAATATTTCGAGGATTTGATACGTGGGGAAAAAATACCCGATTTCCTGTCCGAATAAATAATACTTGCACATTCAGATGTTCAATATATGTTTAACCATTAATAATTATGGATGTTACAGAATCAATTTCACAGATAATTCAAAAAACCGGAATATTTTTTTACCCCCTTCTTCTTTGCTCCATATTCGGCCTTGCGGTATTTCTCCAGAAGATCTGGCAGCTTAGAACAAGCAATACAATTCCTGAGAAATTTCTTGACCTTCTATACAATTTCCTTGACCACGGGGAAATAAAAGAAGCTTCACTTCTATGCCTTGAAAACAACTCATCTATTTCAAGAATTGCAGCCGCTGCCATTGATGCAAGGACTTCAGACAAAGAGCTTTTTCATGAGAAGGTCGAACATGCAGGACAAAACGAAGCCATTGACCTTGCCAGATATATTGAGGGGCTGGGTTCAGTAAGCACAGTAAGTACATTAATCGGATTATTAGGAACAATAGCCGGTATGATTAAAATATTCAGTGTGATTTCAAGTGATGATGTTATAAACCCCCCTGCCCTGGCAGGAGGTATTTCAGAAGCACTTTATACAACAGCAATAGGCCTGTTCATAGCAATACCAGCATTTATATCATATAAATATATTTCAGGAAAATATGAAGTACTTGTCTCCATGCTTGAACAGGAGTCAAAAAAAATTATCGAACTTATCAAAAAGAAACCCGGCCCAGTTTAATTAATCCAATGAAATTCAAAAAGCAAACCTCCCGGAAACTAAATGCTATAACAACCCTTGACCTTACCCCGATGATTGATGTCGTATTTAATCTTTTAATATTTTTTGCACTATCTTTAAATTTCGTTACCAGTTCCGGCGGAATAAATGTAAATCTTCCCGAGGCATCATCAGCAAAGCCAATTAAAACAGAAAATATTACAATAAACATCACTAAGAGTGGAAAACTTTACTACAACAAAGAAGTCGCAACAAAAGAAGAAATTAAACAAAATCTAAAAAAAGTTACAGATAAGAGTTCACTGATTATTATCAGGGCTGACAACAAAGTTGAACACGGCAAAGTGGTAGAAGCTATGGACCTTGTTAAAATGGAAGGGTTTACCAAACTTGCTATTGCCGTTGACCAGGCTCCGAAAAGTCAGAATAAATCCAAATAGAATCTTCTTCAATCCGGAATTCGATTGAAATTACTTAAAAACCTAAACTATGTAATTACAAACTTTTTTACAATCTGGATTATATTATTTTCCCTCACTGCATTTTATTATCCTAACCACTTCAAAGGCCTGACTGGTCTTATTGTACCTACTCTCGGGATAATTATGTTTGGTATGGGCATGACCCTTACAATACATGACTTCAGGAGGGTTCTGGCCAGGCCAGGGGATGTCTACATTGGGGTTCTTCTGCAGTACCTCCTTATGCCGCTTGGAGCATTTATTCTCGTAAAGGTTTTTAACCTTAACGAGTTTCTTGCTGCCGGGATTATACTTCTTGGATCGTGCCCGGGAGGTACGGCTTCCAATGTAATCACTTATCTTGCCCGCGGTGATCTTGCACTTTCAGTAACCTTAACTTCCGTTTCAACAATTCTTTCCCCTATTTTAATCCCTGTGTTAATGTACTTTTATGCAAGTCAGTGGATAGAAGTTCCAGTAATAAAACTGTTTATATCCTCAGTTCAGATAGTAATAATTCCCGTTCTTCTCGGACTCGGTGCCAGGGCAATACTTAAAGACAGGGTTAATACTTTTAATGAATTTTTACCCTCCATATCAACTGTAGCTATTATATTTATCGTAGGTGTTATAGTTGCAGCAAACTCTACAGCAATCTCAACCACGGGACCAAAAATTTTATTAATTGTAGTTATCCATAACTTCTTCGGACTCGTAGCCGGATATTATATAGCAAAGCTTTCCGGGATGGACAATATAAGGGCCAAGACTATATCCATAGAAGTCGGTATGCAAAACTCGGGGTTCGCAGTTGCCCTGGCAAACCTTCATTTTAGTGCACTGGCTGCACTACCTGCCGCAATAGCCAGCGTCTGGCATAATATTTCGGGTTCAATACTAGCCTGGTGGTGGAGAAGAAGCCCCGGTTCCTTATAGAATATGAATAAACAATACCAAAAGTTGCCAATCAGGGGTTATCTGTTTTTAGTAGGTACTGCTTTTTTTACAGCTTTGTCATATATATGCGGAAAATACCTGAATTTTGGAAAAAATTTTGAAAAATACCTGGATCCCGAAGTTGCTACTTTTTACTGGTTCTTTGGTGCTTTTGTATTTTCAATGATAGTTACTCCCCTTCTTCCATCACAAAGAAAAGAGTTAAGGAACCTGCATAAATATAAAAAAATATTCATTTATAGTGGTGTACTGACTTCTATAGGTGCAGCACTATGGGTCACTTCAGTCTGGACTATTGGGCCCGTCCTGACCTCCTTCTTAATGAAGGCGCAGACCCTTTTTTCCCTGCTGCTGGGTTTTATATTTTTAGGAGAGAGATTAAAGAAAGGGGAAAGCATTGGCATAGCCTTAACTGTTATCGGCGTGATAATTATCGCATATCAAAAAGATAACTACCTGATTTACGGCACTATTACGGCACTTGCTGCAGCATTTTTTTATTCCTTTCTTTCTTATATTGTAAAAAAAATTGCAAACGATTTAAACATGCTCATGGTTGCCACATTAAGGACACTGGGTGTTTCCATTGTACTTTTTGTATATTTATTAATTACGGGGACTTTCAGCTATCCGACAATTAAAGATGCAATATTCATGACACTCGGAGGAATATCCGGGGCTTATATTGCAAAAGCATGCCAGTTTCATTCGATAAAACTGCTTGATGTTTCCAGAACAACCGCTGTAATGCCCCTTGAGTCCCTGTTTGTTGTCGTACTTTCCTATCTTCTTTTCGACGACATCCCGCCTTTTATAAAACTGGCTGGAGGTGTACTTATAATTACAGGGGTAATTTTTCTGGTTATATTCAGGGGTGAAAAAAACGGTATGCTTGGTAAGTAGCTATATACTACTATCATAATCCGTCTCAAGAAGTTGTCGGTCAGCAAACCTCTTAAGTGCCAGATCAATAAGCCTGTTAATAAGTTCGCCGTAGCTTATTCCGGTAACTTCCCAGAGTTTTGGGTACATACTGATACTGGTAAATCCTGGAATGGTGTTTATTTCACTTATATATATTTCTTTTGTTTTATCATCCATGAGAAAATCTACTCTGCCAAGACCGGAACAGGCAAGGGCTTTGAAAGTATCTACGGCCAGATGCTGGAGCTTTTTTAATATATCTTCAGGAAGTTTTGCCGGTATCTCAAGTGAAGTTGATTCATCTTCATACTTTGCTATATAATCATAAAACTCTCTTCCCGGGGTAACTTCGCCGGGCAATGAAGCAATCGGGTCCTCGTTTCCAAGTACACTGACCTCTAATTCTCTGCAGTTATTTACAGCTTTTTCCACAAGAACACGCTGGGAATACTTAAATGATTCTGATACCGCATTATGTAAGTCTTCAATTTTTTTAACTTTAGAAATCCCAATACTTGAACCAAGGTCAGCGGATTTAACAAAGCAGTCAAATCCTATCTGCCCGGTAATCTTTTCGGTGATATCTGAGGAATTTTTTTCCCATTCATTCTTAATAAATCCTATAAAGTCTGTTACCGGAAGCCCGTAATTTCTCAAAAGGCACTTCATTGCAATTTTATCCATACCAATTGCCGAACCAAGCACGGAAGCTCCTACATAGGGAAGTCCCATAAGCTCAAAAAGGCCCTGGATTGTACCATCTTCGCCATAAGTTCCGTGAAGAACCGGAAATGCCAGGTCAACATCTATAGCATTAACCAAAATATTATCTTTTAACTCGTAAAATCTTGGTCTTTGGTCAAAACCAAGAGACGGAATATAACAGTGATCTTCAGAAACCTTCAATTCGTTATCAACAAATTTATCCAGGTCAATCTGTAACCATTTCCCAGATTTATTGATAAATACGGGGAGAATATCATATGATCCCGGATCAATATTTTTTATTATGGACCTTGCTGAAATTAGCGATATCTCATGTTCGACAGAACAGCCTCCGAACAGTAGCGCAACTGTTTTCTTATTCAATTAATTTTCCTAATAGTAGATTCATGATTAAACCAAATGACCTAAGATTGTCAAGCAAATTAAATTGATTTTTTGCCAAGACAGTTGAATTTGGGTAAAATCAGTCTCATCGGATAATCAATCAGCACTTTTATAGATTTATCATTATCCAACATAACCTTATTGTAATTTTTCTTCACTTTTTTTGCTGATTACCCGGTTTAAACAGATAATTCTTAAGAACAATTATATAAATGAAAAGACTTTATATATATATAACATTTATAATATTTTCATTCTTTGTAATAAGCTGTGCACCAAAACCTGCGCCTATAACAACCTGGCACAAAATCATAAAAATTGAGGTTGATAATCCAACCGATGATTTACTTATCAGCAACGGGATGCCTTCCGGTTTTTTCTTAATAACCCCTCAGTCAAAAGCCATTAGGGATAACACATATTACTACGAATATTATTTCACAATAATTGATGAAATTTTCAAGGACTCAGTCCCGGTTATTTATAACGAAAAAGTTGAGTATTACATTGAATTTTTTCAGACCAACTACCATAATAATTTTATTAAGTGGCTGGAAAGATCAAAACTTTATATGCCTGAACTAAAAAAGTTACTGGCCAGCGAAGGTATGCCTTCCGATCTTGCCTATCTGCCTCTTATAGAAAGTGGTTACAACCCCAATGCTGTGTCACATGCCAATGCTGTCGGAATGTGGCAATTCATATACTCGACAGGAAAAATTTACGGACTCAAGATCGACAACTGGCAGGACGAACGACGAAATGTTGAAAAAGCAACATTAGCAGCTTCCGGGTATCTAAAGGATTTACATGATGAATTTGGATCATGGGAACTTGCACTGGCAAGTTATAACTGCGGTGAAGTAAGGGTAAGAAGGACAATTAAACTTGCCAATTCCAATGATTTCTGGGAAATATCAAGTTTACTTCCGAGAGAAACGAGAAACTATGTACCCAAATATATGGCAGCATTAATAATTGCCAAAAACCCCACATATTTCGGCTTTCCTGAAACTATTTACGACAACTCCCCCAAGTTTGTTAAAGTATCCGTACCCCCTGAAAAAAGCCTCAATGATATTGCAAAAGTAACCAGTTACACCCCTAAAAAACTTAAAGAACATAACCCTTCCCTAATTGGTGGAATTACGCCTCCGGGTAAAGATTACCCGTTAATAATCGAACCGGATTACGTTGATAAATTCGAAAATAATAAAGATCAGTTAGCGAGCCTGAAAAACGTAAAACCAAGAACAACCACTTATAAAACCTACAGGGTCAGAAACGGCGACAACCTCTGGCTAATTGCCCGGAAGTTTGGTGTGAGTGTTAACTCAATAAAAAAAACCAACAGGTTAAGATCCAACATGATCAAACCCGGGCAGAAACTAAAAATCAAAAAAACAGTCTCCTATGGAAACCCATCATCAAAGAAATACACTGCCAGTAAGTCAAAAACAGTTAACACAAAAAATAAAAAATCTTCCCGGCAGGTCTATACTGTAAGAAAGGGAGAAACCATTGGTGAGATTGCCGAAAATTTTGGTATTGGGTTGTCCGTATTAAAAAGGCATAACGGTTTAAGATCATCAAATATCAGGGCCGGCCAGAAACTTAAAATTCCGCCCGGAAGTAAGAAAACAATAAACTACAATATTAAAAACGGGGATACATTGTCTGACATTGCTAACAGATACAGGGTATCCGTAACAGAACTAAAAAAGTGGAACAATCTCCGGACAACAAAATTAACAGCCGGTAATAATCTTAAAATATACCGATAAATTCCACCCTTAACTTCGAATTATTTAATGATAACCATCCAGGATCTTAATAATTCATATAGATCAAAAAGTAACATAATTAAAACCCGTTTAGCTGAATTTGGGGACATACTCAGGAACTCCGATGACAGTAAACTGTTTGAAGAAATGGTTTTTTGTATTCTTACCGCCGGTACAAGTGCAAAGCTCTGCTTAGAAGTAATTCCGGAGATAAAAGATATAATTCATAGCGGCAGTAAAGAGCAGATTACACAAAAACTCAGAGGTTGTTACAGGTTTTACAATATCAGGGCCGATTATATCTTTATCACCCGTGAATATCTGAAAAATGAATTTAACCTCGAAATCGGAAAAATGCTCCTATCATTTGAAGATCCGCTTGAAAGAAGGGATTTCCTAGCCCAAAATAAAAATATTAAGGGTCTTGGGTACAAGGAGTCAAGTCATTTCCTTAGGAATATAGGTTTTAAAGGATACGCAATACTAGATAAACATATAATAGGTTTCTTAAATGAACTTGGCGTAATTAATGAGGCTAAGAGCCCATCTAACAGGAAAAAATATATAGAGATTGAATGTGGTTATAAGAAATTTGCTATAAATAACGGCTTTGATATTGATGAGCTGGATTTACTTCTCTGGAGTGAGAAAACCGGTACAATTTTAAAATAAACAGAAGCACAAAATGATTGGAATAATCGGTGAATTAAAAGAAATATACAATACTATACAGCCTGACATTGCAAACAGATTAAGCGAATTCAGGGAAATCTTTAAGAAAGCAGACAATAATAAAATATTCGAAGAGCTAAGTTTTTGTATACTAAGTTCAGGAGTTGGCCCGGTTATGGCCCAAAAATCTATTGATGCTATCGGTGCATGCCTGCATACAGGCGATATTTCTGAAGTTACAAGCAGCCTGGCTCAGGTTCATAAATATCCGGACAAAGCAGCTTATCTTATCACCACGAGGGAATATATTAAATCCGAATTTAATTACAATCTGATTAAACATTTATCCAGAATTGAAGACAGACTCGAACGAAGAAATTTTATTGCAGGAAACAGATCAATAAGAGGTGTTGGAATGGTTCAGGCAAGCCACTTCCTCAGGAATATTGGTTTCACCGGATATGCTATTTTGGACAGGAACATTCTTTCCTCGCTTATGAAACTCGGTGTAATTGAGGACAGCAAACCTCCTTCATCAATAAAGAGGTATATTGAAAAGGAAAATATGATGATTGATTTTTCAGATAAGCTTAGTATTAGTATTGACGAGCTGGACCTTCTACTTTGGTACAGGAAGAACAACAAAATACCAAGGTGATTTTATATTAATAATGGTATTTATTGATCAGCAAAATAAATCAAAATTAAGGAATTTTTATGGATTACGAAGCCGTCATCGGACTTGAAGTACATGCACAGTTAAAAACTGAATCAAAAATATTCTCTTCTGCCTCGGCAAGCTTTGGAGGTTCCCCCAATTCACATGTTAATCCTCTTTGCATGGGGTTGCCCGGAGTACTGCCTGTCTTAAACTCCAAAGCTCTAAAATTTGCAGTAAAGGCAGCTCTTGCAACAAACTGTAAAATAAATTTAAGGTCTAGATTCGCAAGGAAAAACTATTTTTATCCTGATTTACCCAAGGGTTACCAGATTTCTCAATATGAAGAACCGTTTTCAGAACTCGGCTGGCTTGAAGTTGAATCTGGAGATTCAACCAGAAAAATTAATATCACTCGTATACATATGGAAGAAGATGCAGGAAAACTTATTCACGAGGATTCCCTGAGCAGCAGCCATGTCGATCTTAACCGTGCGGGAGTTCCACTGATTGAAATTGTAAGTGAACCCGAAATTTACAACGCTGAAGAAGCTGTATCATATGTGAAAAAAATTAGGTCCATACTTCAGTACATAGGGGTTTGTGACGGCAACATGGAGGAAGGAAGCCTGAGGTGCGATGCAAATATTTCCATCAGGCCCGTGGGTACTGAAGAACTTGGGACCAAGGCTGAAATTAAAAACCTGAACTCCTTCAGGTTTATTCAGAAAGCGATAGAGTATGAAATATCAAGGCAGACTGCTGTACTTGAAAGTGGTGAAACTGTCTTACAGGAAACAAGGCTTTTTGATTCCAAGAAAGGAATTACCTTTTCAATGAGATCAAAGGAAGAGGCACATGATTACAGGTATTTCCCTGACCCGGACCTGCTGCCCGTGCTACTTGATAAGGAATGGGTTAAAGAACTTGAAGAATCCCTTCCCGAACTTCCTGATGCAAAGTATGAGAGATTTATTGCTGACTATGGCCTTACCGGTGATGAAACTGCACTACTTACATCAAGCAGGGACCTGTCTGACTATTTTGAGCAATGCCTTAAAACCTACGGCAAACCGAAACAACTAAGCAACTGGATTACAACGGAACTCCTGAGGGAACTAAAAAGCGATGAAGATATAAAGGAATTTCCTGTCAAACCTGAAATGTTGTCAGAGCTACTTCTACTTGCAGATGAAGGTATTATTAACCGTAAAATTGCCAAAGAAATATTCCCCGAAATGATTTCAACACGTTCAACTGCAAAGGATATAATCAGCCGTAAGGGTATAGAACAGATTTCTGACAGTTCTGAGATTGAAGAACTTGTGAAAGAAATTATTGATGCAAACCCCGACGAAGTTAATAGGCTTAAGGCCGGTGATGAGAAACTAATGGGTTTTTTCGTAGGACAGGTGATGAAAGCAACAAAAGGAAAAGCTAATCCCAAGCTCGTTAATGATACGATAAAAAAACTTATTTAATCCTGAATTAATAATTACTTAGTTCATAGAGAAGGCTTCTAAGGTAATCAGACCCGGTACTTTCGACTCTGTTTCTTATATCTTTATAGGTATCGAGATTTAGATCCATAAATGCCTCAACAATCCATGGATCAAAATGACTCTCAGACGCCTCGGAAATCCTTTCAATAGACTCTTCAAATGAAATAGCTTCTTTATACACTCTTTTACTCGTTAATGCATCAAGTGTATCAACAATGGAAAATAATCTTGCGCCAAGTGGTATCTGGTTTCCTACAAGACCCACCGGATAACCTTTTCCATCGAAGCGTTCATGATGATGGAGCACAATCTGTGCTGATTCTTCAAGGAAATCAATATTGCGAAGTAGTTCATATCCAAGCATTGGATGTGTTTTCATTATTTCCCATTCTTCGTCCGTGAGTTTCCCCGGCTTTAGTAATATATTGTCGGGTACACCGATCTTGCCAATATCATGAAGCAAAGCACCTTTGGCAATTACTGATAAATCATGATCCGACAGCTCTAGTTTTTTGGCAAGTGTAAAGGCATATTCCGTAACACGGTAAGAATGATATCCTGTCTCTTTTTCTCTCAGGTCAAGTGCAAGTACCATGGCTTCCAGGGTTCCTGAGTAAAGTTTAACAAGCTCCATAGTCTGCTTTTTTACCTTGTTTTCCAGGTTAAGCTGGTAGTCCCTGTTTTGCTTGATCAGTTTCGTTCGTTCAATTGATCTTTGAATTACTGCTTCCACTTCTACAACGTTAAAAGGTTTAAAAATATAGTCATAGGCACCTTCTTTAAGGGCACCCTTTACATGTTCAATTTCAGTAGAAGCAGATACCATTATTATTGAAAGGTCCGGGTCATGCTGTATGATCTGCTTAAGGGTTTCAATACCGTCGAGTACAGGCATTTGAATATCAAGAAGTACTGCATCGAAATTATCTTGAGATTTAACTATTTCTACTGCAATCTTTCCATTTTCAGCTGTTTCACAGATATAATCAATATTGGTAAGTGCCTGATAAAAAAAGCTTCTTATAGTTTCATCATCATCAACTATCAGGATTCTGTATTGAGTAGAACTTACTGCATTGATGTCCGTTTGTGAGTCCATTTTAATCCTTTAATTCATATTTCAGATTAAATAAATTTTAACCTAAACTCTAAAATATCATAGAAAAAATTTGACACTATTTAATTGCCAATGTATTTTCAACCCCTAACATGAAAAAAGCCGTATTAGCAATAGAAAATGGGACTGTATTTGAGGGTTTAAGTTTTGGTTCAGAGGGAGAAGCATTCGGGGAAGTTGTATTTAATACATCCCTTACAGGTTACCAGGAAATTATAACCGACCCTTCCTATAACGGTCAGATAATCGTTATGACATATCCTGAAATAGGGAATTATGGTATCAACACGGAAGACCTTGAATCAAGAAAGCCATTTGCAAAAGGTTTGGCAGTTAAAGAGTACTGGCCCTACCCAAGTAACTGGAGGTCAGAACAGTCCCTTGATGATTTTTTGAAAGCCAATCAAATTGTCGGCATTCACGGAATTGACACACGTTTTTTAACAAAACAGATACGGACCAGCGGCGCACAGAAATGCATTATATCGACAAAAGACAATGATAAAGAAAGTCTTCTTTCAAAAATAAAAAATTCCCCCGGCATTATCGGGAAAGACCTTGTAACAGAAGTCTCATGTAAAAAACCCTACAACTGGGATAAAGGGACAGAGCAATGGATACCGGTAAATGATACATATACACCAAAAAAGAAATACAATGTAGTAGCTTACGATTTTGGTATTAAGACTAATATTTTAAGAAGACTTACCGATCTTGGATGTAACCTTACAGTAGTACCATCGAATACATCTCCAAAAGAAGTACTTAAACTTAATCCTGACGGTATTTTTCTTTCTAACGGCCCGGGAGACCCCGAAGGTGTCGGCTACGCCATTCAGAACGTAAAGGAACTACTGGGGAAGAAACCTATCTTCGGAATATGCCTTGGACACCAGATTATCAGTATTGCCCTTGGCGGCCGCACTTACAAACTAAAATTTGGCCACAGGGGAGGCAATCAGCCGGTAAAGAATATTCAGACCGGGAAAGTGGAGATTACTTCACAAAATCACAGCTTTGCAGTTGATCCCGATTCTCTTGATGAAAATATTGAAATAACTCATATTAACCTCAATGACCAGACTGTTGAGGGCCTGCGCCACCGTGAGCACCCGATATTTTCAGTGCAGTATCATCCTGAATCCTCACCCGGCCCACATGATTCATCATATCTGTTTAACGATTTCGTAGAGATGATGGAAGGTTTTAAGAACTAATTTTTAAGCTTTTACTGTACATATCTTCAGCTTTTTCTATGAGGACAGGTTCATAAGCATCCGCAACAGCATCGATTAGCCCTGCTGTGGGAGATCCCGGGTAACCCCCGATATAACGATTCCAGAAATGCCTTCAAAATTGTAAGAGGTGTGTCACCGTACAGGGTCTCACCCTTGCCTGAATTTAACTGGTCCAGAAATTCTGCAGTATAAGTTGCCATGATAATAAAATGTAAATGATCCGAATATAAATTAGTATAAAATATTTTAAATTATTTTTTTATATCAAGAGTATAAAAATAATCCCACAGGGACTTCTCCTGATCTTCGGTAACCCAGTGAGCAGGCCTGGCATTTTTAACTCTTTCAAGAGCCATATCCGGTTTTATCATTTCTTTATTTACAATATACGCCGCTATCATTAAATTAGTTCTTCCCATTCCTGCATGGCAATGGACAAGGACCTTTTTACCTTCGGCTATTTTTAGTGAAATAAATTCTATATAGTTTTCAAAATCTTCGGGTTTAGGCGGCTGAAAATCACCAACAGGAAGGTTAAGTACTTCAAATGAAGGATAGTCCCAGGAATATTCCTCAAGATTAACAATTACACTTATTCCCCGGTCTTTTAAAAAAATGAGGTCTTTTTGAATATTCTGAAAAAGTCCCGGCCTCTCCATGCCAGACAGTTTATTTTCCAATACCCATGAAAATCTTTCAGCCATAATTATATTTACCTAATATGGGATTTTTTTAAATATTTGATTTACATAAAACAGGGATTAATTACCTTATTTAATGCTGATGAAAAATCTAAAGGAAGAAATAATTAAATCAAACGGCATAAATATAAATGTTGCCCACGGGGGTAAAGGTCAGCCGCTACTGCTCCTTCATGGATACCCGCAGACAAACTTAATGTGGCACAAGTTAGTTCCCGTTCTATCAGATAAATATTATATAGTTTGCCCTGATCTCAGGGGATACGGTAAAAGTTCAAAGCCTGGGGGACTCCCTGACCATTCAAACTATTCTAAAAGAACTATGGCAGCTGATATGGCAGCTGTTATGAAGCACTTTGGCTACGATAGTTTTATTGCTGCCGGCCATGACAGGGGAGGAAGAGTACTTCACAGGATGTGCCTTGATTATCCTGAAATGGTTACTAAAGCATGTGTCATGGATATTGCTCCCACGCACCATATGTTTACAACAGCAGATAAGGAGTTTGCTACAGGCTACTATCACTGGTTTTTTCTTATTCAGCCTGACGGCCTTCCGGAAAAACTTATCGGCAATGACCCTGAATACTACCTTACAGAAATACTGAAGAGATGGAGCGGTAAGAATAAAAATTTTGATACCGAAACAGTAAAGGAATATATCAAACATTTTAGTGACCCCGAATGTATACACAGCTCCTGTGAAGACTACAGGGCAGCTTCTTCTATTGACCTTATTCACGATGAAGAAGACATGAACAAGAAAATAGAATGCCCCCTTCTTGTGCTTTGGGGCAATGAAGGTTTTGTCCACAGGAAATACGACGTTCTCTCTACATGGAAAGAAAGGGCATCCAATGTTAGCGGGAAGGATCTGGATAGCGGGCACTTTATTCCGGAAGAAAACCCTGAACAGGTTTTGCAGGAATTGGTGAAGTTCTTTGAGACGTAATTTCTTGAACAATACACGTGTTTCGATTAAATTTAGTCAATGCTAAAAATGCTATTTGTTATGGATCCGATTGAATCCATAAACATTAAAAAAGATACAACATTTGTAATAATGCTTGAGGCCCAGAAAAGAGGCCACGAAGTATCCTACTGCGAACTAAAAAACCTTTTTATACAAGATGGTATGGGCCACACAGAATCAACCAATGTAAAATTAAAACGTGCTGATAACTACTTCACAGCTGGAAAAATATCAGTCCAAATGCTTGATGATTTTGATGTTATCTGGATGAGAAAGGACCCCCCGTTTAATATGGACTATATATATTCCACCTATATTCTAAGCCTGGTTGATGAATCATTCACTCATGTAATCAATCATCCAAAAGGTATCAGGGAATCAAATGAGAAGATTTACAGCCTTCATTTTAGTGATTTCACCCCTCCTACTGTTGTTACCAAGGATATTGTCAAACTTAATGATTTTTTGGATGAAACCGGTGGAGAAATGGTAGTAAAACCTCTCGACGGTTATGGTGGTGAAGGAATATTCTATGTTAAATCAGATGATTTCAACAAAGGCCCTATTCTCGAATCAATAACTAACTTTGGGTCAACTTTTGTTATGGCTCAGAAATTTATAAAGGATGTCAGCAAGGGAGATAAAAGAATAATTATGTTAAACGGCGAGCCGATTGGTGCAATACTCAGGGTCGCAGCCAAAGGTGAATTCAGGAGCAATTTCCATTCCGGTGGGCACCCGGAGGTTACCCAGCTCACACAAAGAGATCTGGATATCTGCAGTGCAGTTAAGCCAAGACTTCTTGAAGACAAGCTTAGTTTTGTGGGGATTGATGTAGTAGGAGGATTCCTTACAGAGGTAAATACTACGAGCCCTACATGTGTGCAGGAAATAAACCATTTCAGCAACACCGTACTTGAAGAAAAAATTGTCGATTTTGCAGAGTCTTTATGCAGCTAAAAGATTTGATAAAAGCTTAAGATTAGTTAGAAGTTATTATCCATTTTCAGGGAGTTATTATGAAAATTTCAAGGCAGGAAATCCTTAATACAGCGGAACTTGCGAGGCTTGAATTCCAGGATTCACACCTTGATAAGTTTACCGAGCAGCTTGGAAGAATATTAGAGTACATTGAGGACCTTAACGAACTGGATACCGATGGTATTGAGCCTACATCCCACGGCGTGGAACTAACAACACCACTGCGTGAAGATAAGGTTATTCAGCTGATAACCTCTGATGAGGCCCTCCAAAATGCACCTGAAAAAGATGAAGATTTTTTTGTTGTTCCAAAAGTAATCGAAGACTAACTTCCCGGCTAACACATGAATATTAAGAATATTACAATCAAAGAAGCTGCTGCACTTATTAAAGATAAAAAGATTTCACCTGTTGAATTAACAAAAGCCTTCCTCGAAAGGATAGAAACAGTTGATAAGGACCTGAATACATATATTACCGTTCTCTCAGACCAGGCTTTAAAAACTGCGGAATCCGCTGAGAATGAAATAATGAAAGGCAATTACCTCGGCCCACTCCATGGAGTACCAATCGGATTAAAAGACATTTTTGTAATGAAGGATGTAGCCGCAACATGCGGGTCAAAAATGCTCGAAAATTTCATATCTCCTTATGATGCTACCGTTACAACAAGAATAAAAAAATCAGGAGCTGTAATTCTTGGCAAAAACAATATGGATGAGTTTGCCATGGGCTCTTCAAATGAAACCTCTTTCTTTGGCCCGGTAAGAAATCCCTGGAATACCGGGAAAGTACCCGGAGGATCAAGCGGAGGTTCGGCATCTGCAACGGCCGCAGGGCTCTGCACTGCATCCCTTGGCACTGACACCGGTGGTTCTATCCGCCAGCCTGCAGCACTTTGTGGTGTTACAGGATTAAAGCCAACATACGGACGTGTAAGCAGGTATGGAATGATAGCATTTGCCTCATCTCTTGACCAGGCGGGGCCACTTACCAGATCAGTCGAAGACGCTGCAATCATTTTAAACACCATATCGGGAAGGGATGAACTGGACTCCACTTCGGTTGATGTTCCTGTACCAGACTTCACGAAGAACCTTAATGGTGATATAAAGGGAATGAAGATAGGTATTCCAAAGGAATATTTTGTGGATGGGATGGACAATGATGTTGAGAGAGCTGTACTCAAAGCAATTCAAGACATTAAATCACTTGGTGCAGAAATTATTGAGATTTCTTTACCGCATACAAAATATGCAATCTCAACTTACTATATTATTGCACCGTGTGAGGCCAGTTCAAACCTGGCAAGGTATGACGGCGTAAGATATGGATACAGGACCCCGGATGCAGATAGTTTACGTGATCTCTTTTTCAGGAGCAGGTCAGAAGGTTTTGGAGAAGAAGTAAAGAGAAGGATTATGCTCGGGACATACGCGCTATCATCCGGATATTATGATGCCTACTACCTGAAATCCCAAAAGGTAAGGACACTTATCAGAGAGGATTTTAAGAAGGCCTGGGAGACAGTAGACGTTATTGTTGCTCCAACAACACCTGAGACGGCCTTCAATATTAATGAAAAAACTGACGACCCTATAAAGATGTACCTTTCCGATGTCCTGACCATACCATGTAATATTGCAGGCATCCCGGGTCTTTCAACCCCTTGTGGATTCAGTTCAGACAATCTTCCAATTGGACTCCAGATACTTGGTAAATCGTTTGATGAGGACAGTATTTTGAGGGTTGCCCACGCTTATGAAAAAGTTAACAACTGGAACCTGAAAACACCTGATTTATAATATTTTCTTGATTACTTTTCCCGGGGGTATTATTATCAATATATATACTTTTGCAGGAGGTAATAATGCCGGAAAAAGTAAAAAAATGTATGATGTGCGCAAAACCTTCAACAGAGACCATTTGCGAATCCTGTAAGGTAAAAGTTCAGGGAGAAGCAGCAGAGAAGAAAATTAAGATTGATAAATCTGTTGAAATAAATGTGGAAGTAAAAGCAGACAAATTAAGTAAAGAATAATAACAATATTATCAATTACTTATCCCATATTCTTAATGCTTTATCGTAAACTGTTCTTTTGGAGATGTCATAATCTTCACAAACTACTTTAACAGAATCTTTTAATGACAATCCAAGATTATTGAGTGTTTTCAGCCTGTTAGATATAATTACTTCAATTTCGCCTGAACTTTGAGATTTATCTTCCTGGTACCCCTTTATAACAAGGGTTATCTCACCCTTTATAATATCCCTGTCTGAGAAATCCCTGGAAAGTTCATCAACAGTTCCGTGTACAATTTCTTCATGCAGTTTTGTAAGTTCCCTGCATATTACAGCTTCCCTTTTTCCAAATTTATCTTGAAGGCTAACAAGTGACTTTTTAATTCTTTTTGGTGATTCAAAAAAGATTAATGTATAAGGTTCATATTCATAATTATCACAGATTTTTTCGATCTGTTTTTTTGTCTTTGGCAGGAAACCAAGGAACAGGAATTTATCACTTGGCAGTCCGCTTGCTGCTAATGCTGCGAACACTGAACTTGGCCCGGGTATAGGGACAACCTTAATGGAATTTTTAACCGCAAGATTTACAACTCTGTAACCCGGATCTGAAACACATGGCGTTCCGGCATCTGTAACAAGAGCGATATTTTTGCCCCCAACTAATTCTTCTATAAGTTTTTTTGACTTGCTAAGTTCATTGTGTTCATGATAACTGGAGAGAGTGGTTTTAATGCCAAAATGACTTAATAATTTTTTTGTGTGACGCGAATCCTCACAGGCAATTAAATCGGCATCTTTAAGTACTTTTATTGCCCTTGTAGAGATATCCTGGAGATTTCCTATCGGAGTTGAGACTATATATAGAGTTCCAGCCATGATAATTAACTACTTTGAAATTAGTCTCTTTGCAACCCAGCCTTCCCTGCCATCCCGCAACTTGATTTTAGTCCAGATACCAAGATTTTCATCCAGCAAAGCAACACTGGAACCATTACTTAAGACTGATACTATACTATAATTTTTCCCTGGCCCATTCCTGACGTTTGCCCGCTTAACCACTACCGTGTGGTTAAAGTCCGCCTTAAATACACTGGGACTAGAGGTACCTCTTTCAGACAATATGTATTCTTCAGATTCTGAAGGTTTTACATTCATTGATTTAGAAACTGATTTTAGACTTTCTGTACCTTTATTTTCTACCTCTGGTATTGGGGCATTATCAGTATTGACATTAATTTGTTCTGTTCGATTCTCTTTTTGGGGGTCTCGATTATAAAGCTCTTCAAGAACAACCATTTCTCCAGGAGTATTGGACCTTATATATTTGAAGTAGTATCCCAAAAAACCAACGGCACACAAAAGAAGAAAACCCAATGCAATGTATAAGAATTTATCTTCTGATTCCTGCTCTCCATTTTGTGCATTGTTGCCGGCAAATATCTTTTGATAGTATTCTTCTTCGTTTTCAATTTGCTCTAACGGCTCTTCCACAACTTCTTCATGTATATCTTCAACTAACGCCAGGTTTAGTTCTTCGTCCATTTTTTCTTTAATCTCTCCACGAATATTAGTAAGTCCGGAATCCACTTCCTGCTGGAATGCTTCGAGTTCTGCGACATAGAATTTATGGAGGGAATTAAGATTTTCAGACCCGTTTTTTAATCGGTCCGCAAGTTCCTGCTTTATAGAATTAATCTCATTATTTTCTTTTGCAACAGAAGAGATGAATTCATTTAAATATAGGCCTACATGAGTGGAAGAAAGGTCCTTGTCCTGGAATGAAACTTGAAGAAAATCACTGAGCTCACTTGTCTTGAGATTAAGCTCATCCAACTTGTCTTGGATCTGTTTTGTTTTTGAACCGAGATATTTTATTTCTTCACCGATTATACCACTGGAAGTCTTTATCATGCTCCGAGTCTTAATCAGGCGAAGTATGTCCGATTCAAAATTTCCTGAAATCCTCGCAACCTGTTCTTCTATAGAATTATCTGTTTTATTGTCTGTACTCATAAAACCACCCGTTCAAAAGAATATATTAGTTTAAAAATAGCCAAAATAAAGGAATTAATGTATTTATCTGTTTTTAGTTATGTTAATTTAGTTGTTTTGGTAACCTTTTTGCACGTATTAATGTTTAATTATTAAAAGTCTTTTAATTTATGTTTTTTGGAGAAAGAGATGAATCATATTAACAAATGTATTAATTTCTCAATATTTATTTTGTTATTGGTTGTGGTTTTTATTTTACCGACTCAAATCGATGTATACGCACAGGACAATACAGGTGAGTGTACCGAACCAAACACAGTACCAGGTCTGCACAGGTAGCGATCTAGCAGCTTGCCAATGCGGATCTACTGTCCCGTACTGTTGTCCACTTACAACTCCAGGATCATGTTCTGGTAGTTTTGCAGATGCATGTACTTTTTCCACTTGTGATGCATCTCAGATTTGCCGGGTCCCGGTAGCACCACCTCCCAGATCGACAAGAAATTTAAAATTTATAAACAACTGTAGCGAAACCGTCTGGGTAGGCGGCTCGGGACAGGGACTGTCAGGAGAAGCTACAGGATTTGAACTTGCCTCAGCCGGTAATTCAGGAAATACCAAAACTGTATCAGTTCCCGGAAATCTGCAATCGGGAAACTTCTGGCCAAGGACTTCATGCACGTTCCCTTGTACCAGTGTACCCTGCTGTGAGACCGGTGACTGTGCGAATTCCGAAAACATGACTGTTGAGTGCAACGGGGGGACTAAAGCTCCACCGGCAAATTCTTTCGAGGTAACTTTCAACGAATCACCTGACAATGATTTTTATGATATTACAAATGTAGATGGTTACACAGTTGGCATAGCAGTCCAGCAGATGAATGGAGTAAAACTTACTAACGACCCTACAATTAACGGACAACCTGCCCCTCAGTTAAACTGCGGAAACCCCGTTTGTACGAATTTTGATATGGCCACCTGCCCACCGGAGCTTAGTGAAACAACCACATCCGGACGGCAGATATGCTGGGGGGTGGGGGGTGCAGCTAACAGTTCGGATCAGAGAAATAGGGACAGTTCCGGTATCCTAAGCGGGATTGCCGCAGTTTGCGATAATCTTGCTCTTGTAGGAGCTGCATGTGCTGCTACTGATACTGGCGGCACTTCATGCGGTACAACTTTGAAAGATGGTTGTGCAGTATCTTCCTCTCTTTACTGCTGTTCGCCCTATAATGACAACCTTCCTGCCGGTCACGGCGGAATCGGATGCGCAGATGCTACTGATCCAAACTATATAAATATGTGCAGTGGAGTGTGGCCCCTTCCCGACAGTTCATTTTGTACAATGGCAGGCATCCCCTCAAACTTCTGTACTTATAATGGAATATTCGAAAACCAGTGCTCACAGGCTTACAGCTGGCAGTTTAATGACAGCAACAGTACTTACCAGTGCATAAACCCTGATTACCAGGTCACATTTTGTCCAACATCGGCAAATACCGACCACGACGGAGTCCCTGATTCTGAGGACACAGATTCGGATAACGATGGTATACCAGATGCTGCCGAAGGACAAGGAACAAATTCAAAGCAGAACCCTGCCGAAATTTCCGCTACTGGCTCGGGTGACCCCGATGGAGACGGAATTCAAAATGCATTAGACCTTGATTCAGATGGTGACGGAATACCCGACCATAACGAAGGCGGCGGTACCAACGACAAAGACTCTGACGGGGTTGCAGATAATTTTATAGATATTGACGGAGACGGTCTTAATGACCAGCATGATGAAGACCAGGCAAACGACAGACTCCCGTTACCCGATACAGATGGTGACGGTACTCCCGACTTCCTGGATACAGATTCCGATGGTGACGGCATAACTGATGCAAATGAAACCGGCAGTCTCGATATGGATGGGGATGGAATTCTGGACAACTCGGAAGACAGGAACCGCGATGGGCTTGCAGACAGCGTTCACCCGGCTACCGGGGCACCTGCCAAATTCTCGGATTCCGATAAAGACGGTGTTTTCGACCACCTCGATGCAATCGAGGACTGCATTAATTGCGGAAACGGATGCAGCCTTGCAGAAACGGGAAGCAGTAAAGTTGACATATTATGGCTGCTTGTCCCGGTTGCTCTTCTGCTGGGCAGGACAAGAAGAAAAAAGTAATTATAATTAATAATATTAATAGGGATTGTAAGCTTGTCTTATGGTCCCTTTTTTTAGTAGGTTATACCAGTTCAGTTTTTCCCGAATCTTCTGGTATTTATAAGATATACACCGAGAAACACAATCAACATTCCTATAACCTGTGAAAGTTTTATCTTTTCACCAAGGAATAAATAACTCCCTACAACACCCATTACAGGTACGAGGTAAAATGATAATGATGAAAAAAAAGCCCCTGTCCTGTTAAGAAGCCAGTAATAGACCACAAAGGCACTGGCGAAACAAACAAGGCCCATATAGAACTCAGCAAGCACAAATTTTTCTGTAAAGTTTGTCTGTAACGGATTTTCAAAAATAACAGTAAATACCCACATTATTACAACAGCAATGCCTGTATAGTATGTTGTGGATACAATGGGGTCCGTACGGGTTGCAAGCCTTGGTGCTATTATCCCGTTTATTGCAAACACGGCAAACCCGGATACTATGAGCAAAACACCGGTTAATGTAGAACCGCCTGCCATAATACTGTTAAGGCCAATTACCATTAAGAGCCCTATAATACCTACAATTAAACCAACTACTCCAAGGGAACTAAAAGGTTCGTTTTTAAGAATAAACACTGTAATAATAAATGTAACCATAGGCGCAACTGTAACCAGCACCGATGTCAGCCCGGCTGATATATATACTTCTCCAAGCCCCGTAACTATCCAGAGATAAGCAACCCCGAGTATGGCAAAAACCAGGAAAGCAAACCAGTGCTTAGCGTGGCCTTTTATGTCTTTTCTGAGTATCAGGGAAAGTATCAGCAGGGACAAAAACCCGATAGTTGCCCGAATGGACTGTACCGTTAGGGGCGAAACCGTTTCCTCGGCATATTTGATAAAGACAAAAGCCGTACCCCATGCAAAAGATACATATAAGAGGGCGGCAATGTTAGCTAACAATTTTGATAGTCCATTGTTTCAGGAATTTGATTACTAGCATTACAGGATTAAAGATAACAACATTGGGCTAAGAGTAAAACAGGTGAATACCAGTATCAATTACTTGTTAATATTCAGAAGGAGGTAATATGCACCAGCACTAAGCGCTGCAGCAATAGGAAGGGTTAATACCCAGGAAAGTACTATTTCGGATACTACTTTGGTATTTGCCTGCCTGGTCACGGTACCGATACCGAAGATCGAACCGACAGATACATGCGTAGTTGATACCGGAACACCGAACCTGCTGGCCACGATCACCAGGAAACCGGTCACAAGGTTTGCAGTAAAACCCTGCCCATGATTCATAGGGGTTATCTTTTTGCTTATGGTATTTGCCACTTTTTTTGCATTAATAAGTCCACCTGCTGCCATACCTATTGCAACACACAGCATGCCCCATTGAATTCCAAAAGCTTTAATTACAAGCAGGAGTGCAACTATTTTAGGAGTATCATTCAACCCCCTTGCAAAACTAACGACACCAGCACTCCCGAAGTGAGCATAGTCCAGAATTGTCTGCGCATTAATTCCAAAGAAAGTACCGTTATACCTCTGTGTACAGGACTCTTCTTTGCTTACCTGGATATCCATGTACTTAATGGAACGTATTGCCATAATTCCTTTTGGTTCCGGTATGGGCACTACCCTTTCATTTTCCCCCATACAGACGCACCACTCCTTTGTTATTCCAAGTTTCATTCTTATGTTTTTAAAAATAATATATAATGTGCCGGCAAGAGTAAGTGCAATAAACGGGCTAAGTAATAGAGGTAGAAAAAATTTTTCACCAAGCACCGAAATATTTATATCCTGCCCCACAGCTATTAAGCCTGCTCCAACAAGTGCACCGATGAGGCTGTGCGTTGTTGAGATGGGAAAACCTGTTACCGTTGCAATCATTACCGTAATTGCCGCACCGAGTGCAACTGCAAGTAGAAATTCCGGTGACCCTGCGACTACATCGGGAACCAGTCCTTTTCCTGAAAAACTTTTTACCAGGGCATCTGCCAGGAATATTGAGCAGACAGAGCCAATGAAGGTTGTCACGGTTGCCCACCATATTGCATTTTTGTAACTGGTAGTATCACTTCCGAATAGTGTTGCAACACCTTTAAAGTTATCATTTGCACCGTTGGAATATGCCAGGAAGCATGCTGCGATAAATAGCAATATTAGAATTATCATAATTTAAAATCGCTTTAAGATCTAAATATTAATAAGTTTTGATTCAATAATACATACGAAGTTTCGCATTAATTTAGCTCATACTAAATTTATTTCAGTAGTTAATTACAGCTTGCAATATTCCCTTCAATCGTACAGGAAGCAAACTCGTTGCCGTCAACATCACGCATGCTCACATTCCAGACATTTCCGGAAAGTTCCATCAGCGCGAAACCAAACTCGGGAACGGTTACACCTTCATCCACAACTCCACCTCCAATTTCTACACCTGACAAGGGTTCGGTCACAGGCGGGTCCATCTCCGTACCACTGTTTCCGATAACAAACTGTGGAGCCCGGCCGTCGGTAAAATTAAGGAATTCGAAGAAATGTATGTGTCCTGAAAGAACAAGGTTTACTCCTGGTGCAAGAGTATTGTCCGTTGAAGCCTGGAGCGTTTCATTTATCATAAATAAACCACCTTCATCTTCACCGATACCCAAGAGTGGATGATGTGTAACAAGCCATGCATTATTGCCGGCTTCCTGCTCAAGCTCGACAATCTGATCAGTGTAGACCTCTACTAAATCAGATGGTGTACTGTTATCCTCGGCAGCAGATGAATCGAGAATCAGGAGTTTTAACAGTCCGAGATCAACGGCATATGGTTCGATAAATTCTTGGCATACTGATGGAGGTGGGCTTGGGTCAAGAAATCTGAACCAGCCTTTTCCCGACCTTGAACACTCTTCATGGTTTCCTCTTGAAAAAACCCACGGCGTTGATTCAAGAAGTTTTTTCGCAGGCTGAAAGAAATCAGCATCCCAGGTTGGATAGTTGTCTCCAAATGGCGACCCTGCACACCCCGCATCCCCTTCGGGACAGGCATCATCTTCCCTGTAGAGATAATCACCGACATGTATCACAAGGTCAGGATTAAATGAGGAAGCTGTATTTGCAATTTTTTCAAAGGGCCATGCATCGGGGTCATTGCACGATTGGGGTACATCCCCTGTTTCAAGCCTGCAGCCCGTATCACCTATTACTACAAGACGGGTTGGAGATGTTATCGGGAGTTTTAGTTCTTCACCATTTATAGAAGCAGATTCGGTCCCATCAGGAATTACTGTTTCACAGGTAAGCACTTCAAAATCTGTATCAGGCTGAATTCTGACAGACATTTTCAGAGTGTTATTATCAATATTAATCTCCGGGCATTCCCCCTGGTCTGTTATAACCCTTGCGATAATTATACCGGAAGACCCATACTGGACCCACCTGGAGATTATGTCGTTGTTGTTTGAGGAACATGAAATGATAAGAACAGATCCAGAAATAAAAAGGAACATTAAAATAAAAAACCTAAATTTATTAAACATTATAAGTGATTCCTCCTAAGAAATTATCATTTTTAGTATTGTATCAGATTTTATGTCCTTACAGGAATTTATACAAGAAGATAATACAATTTACCGCATTTATTATTATTATCCCGGCGACTATATTTTTAAAATAATGTTATAATTGATCAATACATATTAAAACTAGGTTGGTGACAAACAAAATGTTTAAAGCAATAACTTTCTCAATATTATTTTCTTTTATAGCTATTAATCTTTCATATTCTTCCGTTGAACAAAAACCAATCAGTGGCCAGGAATTTAAAGGACAGATAGAAATTAATGCTTCCCCGGAAAAAGTCTGGTCTGTATTAACCAATCTTAAAACTTTTACAGATGCTATTGGATTTGAGTTCCTCTCGGGCAAAACAAATGTTAGTACAGTTGGTGATACCGCCAGGATCAAGGTCTGGTCTGACAATACCACTTATTTACTGACCTACGTTGATGTTAACAAAGAACTGAGATTTGCACTTGAACCTGATAATGCATCATATATTTGCCAGAAAAAATGGATTCTGGAACCGAGCGGAAATAAAACCATTCTTACACTCGTAGACATTTATACCGAATCATCTAAGCAGAGCCAGGAGAGCCTTAACAAACAATCAGCAGACTGGGAAAAGAAACTGTCTAAGATTAAAGCCCTTGCAGAAGCTTCATAAATAATAGCTATTATTAATAATGAAAAATATTAAATTCCTATTTATTACAATCCTTTTTTCTCTTCTAAACGTTAATCCCTCATATGCAGAAGAAAATAACAATGAAGGGGTGAATACCGCGCAAAGTGTATTGAAAGAGACTCAATCCTCAGAAAGATGGGTGTATATGGGAGAAACAAAAAGCGGATATGTGGGTTTTCTGGATATTAATAGATTTCAAATAAACGGCTCAAAACGAAATGTATGGACCAAGGTGATTTACACTGAGGGAGAAGTTCGTAAAGAAAACAAGGGGAATAATTATCAAGCTCTCTACACCATCACAAACAGGCTTTACGACTGTTCCAGCCAAAGAGTTTCCGACATTAAATCATTAGATTATGACAGCAATGGAAAAAGCTATACAACAGATTTTCAAAAACTTTACAGGGCATACCCTGAAAAAAAATGGATCAGCATTATACCGGGAAGCCTTGGGGAATACCTGTTGAATTTTATTTGCGAATACAAGAAATAATTTCATAAACTAAAAGATGATCAACGCACTGCTAATAGTATTTCTTTTACTATCGATAATAATTCTTAAATGTGGATTCGAGATGTACACATATTTAATGAATAAAGGCCATGTAAATTCCACAAATAGCTGGCAGGAACAACTAGCATTTATTCCAAATTATATTAATCTGACAACGCAGGAAGAGGGTAAAGTTGGAAAATGGTTTAAGATTTTTGTTGCTGCTCTTTTATTGCAGGGTTTTATTTTCTTTATGCTGATTTTTGTTCTAGAAAGTTAAAGGTGGCGGAGGGCGAGGGATTTCCTTCGACAATGCTCAGGACAGGCTTCTCATCCACGCCTATCTTCAACAACATTAGAATTTCATCAACAATTTAAGCCCGAATTACTGAGCTAGTACAACACAACCCTTTTTTATCTCAATCTAACCCATAATACCAATATGCCAAGCCTGACCCTTAAGTCTTTCACTTAAACCAGTTTCTAATCATTCTGATCAACTATTTCTCTTCTAATATTTAGATATTAACTCAGGATTCCAGTATTCCAGTATATATATATTAGGATTTCTGGAATCCTGAAGTTTATAAACAAAATTATTAATTTTTATATCAAAAAACTGAATGATACATGGGGAAAATTCTCAAAATTGTGAATAATATGGAGTAATTATGTATAATGTTGATTATAATAAAAACTATTATTCGGTATATACGTAATATATAACTATGAAATATAAAATTACTTTACAGATTATACTTCTTTCTTTATTTACTTTTATTTCTATAATGGTACTGCATTTTTTACTGGAGTAAGAGACCCCAAAGATCATAATAAAGCTTTTACCTATTTGGTTACTGCCAAACATGTTCTACTTAAGGATAAAAACAACAACATTCACAATGAAATTCATGTCAGACTTAATAAACACGATGGTTCAAGTAAATATATTAAGGCAAATTTAATATTGTGGGAAACAAAGGGGACGTTACCCTTCAATTATAAAATTTATTATTAAAAGAGTGGCGGAGGGCGAGGGATTCGAACCCCCAAGTCCGCAAGGACGCTGGTTTTCAAGACCAGTGCATTAGCCGTTCTGCCAGCCCTCCTATCGTACTAATTATCCTTATAATAAGAATAATTAACAATCACTTCTACCAATCCACTGCTCTGGCTCTATAATTTTGATTACAGGCAGTTAGTTTATGTGGTTTTTTACAATTTTCAATTAACTACTCTCAGATGGACAGAAGATTATGTCATAATCGGCAGAATTTGAGCCGTTTGTACTTGAGCACTGGAAAGTTGCAGTTACATCACCAAATGGAAAAGTGTAGGTCGTGGGACATGCCTCTTTGAAAATCGCTAGATGTGGTTGGACATGTTTTACCCAATCTTCATTATTACATCCTGTAGTATCGCAATCACCTGTTGTTTCTGACGATTTTGTGCACTCTTGGGTTGGTTTTGGCCATTTATTGGACAACTGATTCCTAGTGTCAGTGGCACAACCCGAACACAGAGTTGTGGCAGCATTGAATTTGAGTTCCGTGCATTGATTATTCACACAACTACCACTGCTGCAGGGGCTTTCTTTTGTACAGCCCTCTAGATTAAAGGGATTAACACACGATTGACCATTGATTCCTTGATTCTCAAACATACTTGCAAGTGTAGCAACACACTGATTTTGTGTAATTGAGTCTTCCATTGTATCACATAGCATAAATGTTCCAGTTGCCTTCTGACACAAGCCAGAACCTTCTTCTCCTAAGAATGTATTACATACCCACGCTTCACCTAATGCATTCATGCAATCAATATTGTTCTGACAGGACATCGTGCTGGTGATATTTATGCAGTCGCTATCTTCAGAACAACCCATGCTCATACACATTTTGGAGTTTGTTACCTGATTCATTTCACAAGTCATCTGGCAACTTTGGTTACCAGCAGCATCGATTCTAACGCACTTTGTTCCCTCAGGGCAATCACAAGCTTGTCCCGGCACAAATTTCAAACCAGTTAATACCGGGCAATCAGAATCTTCATTGCATGTGACAGTTCTCGGGAACTTATTTCGGCATCCCAAGAAATCGGCTGGAGATTCCGTACATGTATTATTCATACAACTACCACTAGTGCATTCGTTATTTTCAGTACAGTCTTCCCCAGAAGTTTTGCAAACTTGGTTTTTGTTAGTTGCACAGCTGAAATATTGACCAACCCCGCAAAGGGCCTTTGGCGTTGTACAGCCACCAAAAGTGCCACACATTTTAAATTTTACAGTTTGTGGGTTACCAAGTCCACAAATCAGATCTGAACCACACTGTTCATTTTTTGTGCATGTGCACACGGTACCTATAGGTAATTCATTCATAGTCGACCCAGCTGGACATGGATTATTATTGTCAGCAAAGATTGGTTCGACGACTCTTAGATTAAGATTACTATCACATTCATTTCCCAATAGATTTTCCCAAGGACAATTAAATGAGTCCTTGACCGTTGATGTAGGTCCTCCGGGATTTCCACACCAGAAATTCTCAGGAAAACCTGAAGGCACAGGATCAAAAGGCTTAACCGGAGCCATCTCAACCGGGACGTTTACACCATCAATTATGCTTATATCATAAAAGTCTGTTTTGCCTGTTTCCGCCTGAAAGGTAAACTCAGCCACGGTAACGGGAGCTTCCGGAGCAGATATTCCACCTGTGGCACAACACATTACACCAGAAGGGCATGTAAAACCTGACTGGAAATTGCATCCTGTGCGGGGCCATAATTTACAACTATTACAATTTGTGTCGACTTGAATGGTTTGTTCACAATTTCCTGTATCCATGTTACATGTTCCCGTATTATTATTATCATTCTGACAATTAGCATCCGCTGTGCACCCCTTAGCGTTCAATTGAAAGTTTGGATTGCCAGCTATATTCTGAGTCCCGACCCAAATTATTTCTTTGCAACTATTGACTAATTTAATTGTACGTGTGCCGTTAAAAGGTTCTCCTAGGGGTCCATTTGAATCTTCTACGTCTCCATCTCCTTCATTTCCACAACCTCCTACTGTTCCAAATACTACAAAAACAAATAATAATAAAATGCTTAGCTTCCTTAAAACAGTCATATGACTAACCTCATATAATTTTATTACTTATGAACAGTCACAGGTAATAAGCTTTTTTCTTTAAGAGTTGCTGAAGAATAGATTAAAGGAGAAATATAAAAGTGAGTTTGTTTAAATAAAGATGAAAATAAATCCATGACAACCAAACACTCCTCTAAGTTTCAACCTTTTCCTGTCCTGACCACTAAATTATATTATATTATATTGTCAGTATTTAAATCAAATAGTTTGTTTCCTGAGGGGGTATAAAGACATTCTACAACTGGATTCTAATGCTTGGTTCACTTTAGATAGGTAATTTTAAATTGGTGGTGAAATTGGTGGTAGTTTAGTTGATATTCTCTGAAATAATGCGTTAAAGAGAATTAAACGGTTTTTACCCCACACATCTTTTAACCCTATAAACTATGGGTTTATTCTTTACTTCTGTTTACCAGAGTTGAACGGGCTTTACATAGTTGAAGAGGTTTTCAAGACCGGAATAGCGTATATTCGTAAGTTCTTGGTATCGTTGAATTTCTTGTAAATCCCTGTAAATAAAGGATTTCCATGTGGTCCATATAGTTCATTGACTGCACATAGAAGCAATAATTATATATGATTCTTAGAAAATGCTTAGAAAGGAAATTCTAGTTTATCTTAAAAGTAAGAGTGGCTGCAAGGTTGTACTGCTTGTACTGTACCCCTTTTGTCAAGCCTGATTTAAGTTGGATTTATGAATATTAATACTAAAAAAAAGGGAGCCGAAGCTTCTATTTATTGGCAATATACCTCAAAAAAAGTCAATAATTTCAGGCTCCGAATTAAGTTCACATCACGTTTACATTGTAGACACAATAACGGAATTTTATATCCCTTCTTTTCTAGTATTCAGAAGACATAAAAGCGCTAATGGGGAGCAGTATAGAGAGACTACAATGAGTTCAGGCCCCATTCGGCGCTGGATAATATGACGCCTGAGGAGTATGTGAAAAAGCACTTAAAAAAGCCAGAAATCTCTAATTTACCTGGTACAGCTTTTGGGTGAGGCTCACTCCCCCTTGGTTTTACTTTTTTTTAAATGAATGACAGGCGGGAGCTATACATAACAGTCTTCTCATACAACCTCAACCTGAGTCCCTTGAGGAGGGGATGATTTATTATTTTTTGAGCGTCTTGTCCTTTTCTGAGTACCGTAGAACAGTCCAAATAAAAGCGGAATGACTCCAGGTGAGAGGAGAAACACAAAGAGGTGAACCGTTTATAGGATGTACTTGCTCGGCAAGCACCCCTGAAGGAAGCGAATTTTTTACGCACCATTTAAGATATGGAAGAGCCGCTTGAAGCTCCTCTTTGTTCTCTGCGAAATCGATATAGTATTCTGCCAGCCAGAGCGTTGAAATAAACCATGGATTTCCGGGAATGTCTTTTGGGCTATCTTCCGTACGCTGATATTCATCACCCTGATATCTAGCACAACCTTCGATAGGAGTTTTAAGCCAAAGCTCTTCACGCACAGCTTTGGCTGTTTCAAACATTTTCGGTTCTCTTGGATCCAAGACCCCGAGTGTTGCCAGGCTCAAAAGACTGATATCAATGACTTTATCAAGTTTATAACCTCCCTTTATTCTAGAGCCCGAACGCGCAAATCGCTTTAGATCTTTATGGTATAGATGTTTACTAATTGCTGCTGTCATTTCATCGGCCACCGAGTCATACTTCTCAGCCAGGGAGGCGTCCTGAAAGAGATTCGCAAAATTCGCAGCTGCTCTAAGACCGGCAATCACAGATGCAACCGTATAGGTGTGAAGCGCGTAACGTTCTTCCCAAAGATCATAAGAAGGTAGAGGCAAATAAGTTTGAGGGTCACGGTAACTGACTAAAAAGTCAGCTGCTTTCTTGATGAGCTTACTGTAGAGAGGTCTGATAAATTCCACGTCTTTCATGCTCTGGGAATAAATCCATAGCGCCCAAAGTGTTAAAGCGGTTGAATCTTCCTGGATGGGAAGGACTTCTTTATCTTCGACTAACCAGGAATGCCAATTGCTCGCAAGGGATCCGTCCGGATTATAATGTTGAAATAAATACCCTTCGTCAGATAAAATACGGGCGCAAAAATCAAAATATTTCATGCACGGATGCGAATAACCCGCTTTTGATAAAGCGGCTGCGACAAAAGCACCATCCCGCCCCCACATATAGGAATAAGTATCTTTTCCAAAGCGATTAATATCAGAATCATTGGCGGCAATTATGGCTCCATGGTTGTCAATTTGTGTTCTTAATATAAGCAGGCTTCGGCTATAAATCTCTCTAACGGACTTAGGCAAGCCTTGGAGCTTTAAAGAATCTTTATGTACCCATGTTTGCCAGTATTTCGAGGAGCGCTTAAGGAGTTTCTCAGGTGTTTTGTTGTGGACTTCTAAATTTAGGTTTGCGACTTCGGAATAGGTTGTACCCGCCGCCATCCAATAATAAGCATTTGTAGTGCCCTTTGCCGGCAGTTTCAACCAAATGGCAATGGTAGAATGCGGTGAGCCCCATGCGGAGGCCACCCCGCTAAGTATTCCGTTGTTTGCCCCAATAACTGTTTCTGGACGTCCAGAATCCTCTCTTCTTCCACAGGCAAAATGCTGCACTCCCCACTTACCATGTGCCCAGGAGCTGATCAGAAAATAGCGGTGGATTTTGTAATGGATGATTGAACAACTGCGGGGATCAAAATAAGCTGTACCCCCGATGTCGTTCCCATAAAGAGAAAACTCATGACTGAAAAAGAGTCTGACTTGACGAGCTTTGTTTTTAAGGTTTATCACCTCGATTTTTCTAATGTAGATGTTCAATTCCAAGTCCACCACATCCGAGCAATGGAGTTCCAAACCCAAGGCCTCATTTTTTAGAATGACATCAGTTACAAGATTATTGTCACGATATCTTAAATTTGTTTCCCAATCTGGTCCCATCCATGAATACTGTCCACCCACCCATACCCCAAATTGGAAGGGACGTCCGCTTGAATGGTTTTCCTGTCCGATGAAAGGGAAATAAATGTCTCGTATCTGATAATCCGAATCAAAATTCAAAAGAAAGGACCCGTTGCTTACTGGGATGTCTTTAGGCATAAAGTACTTACCTCCAAAATTTGATGATACAGATCCGAATATTTTCCGGCCATACTGGCGATTGAGAAATTATCTTTAATATGAGTGCGGCAATCAATGGGATTGATAAGGGGGATCACTTTCACAGCCTCAATTATTTCATCGATTGAATCCATGATGTAGCCTGTTTTTTTATGAATGACAATTTCCGGTACTGAGCCTTTATTTAATGCCAGCACCGGTGTGCCGCAGGCCATGGATTCAATCATGACAAGTCCGAAGGGTTCGCCCCATTGAATAGGAAAGAGTGTTGCCTGAGCGTGCCGGTACCACAGTCTTTTCTGGGCGCTATCAACTTCTCCGATATAGATTATCTGATTGTCAGAATCCAAAATGGGTTTCATGACTTTTTCATAATAGTCGCTACCAGCGAAAGGTTTGCCTGCATCAGTAACAAGGTCGAATGATTTTTCTAATGTCTTGAAAAATGCCCGGTCTTTTGCTTTGTTTTGAACATTACCGGCGAGGATAAGTCGGGAGCCGGTTTTTTTCGCAATCTCGATGGCTTTATCCTGCCCTTTATCTTGGGTAATTCTTCCGATTGAGAACAAATAGTTTTGTTCACCAGGGTTGCTTTTGAAAGGATAATCTTCCACGTCAACACCGTGATGAATGACCTTCTGCATATTGACTAATCCCTGATGCTGATTTCTTTGATATTCACTTATCGGGACAAAATATACATTGGAAGAGGACTTGAACAATTCCTTCCACCGGTCGAATGCTTCTTTCTCCGCAGCTGGAACATGAAGGGTCATAACAATGGGGACAGGACTTTTAAAAACTCCCTTAAAAATATATTCAACCATGATGGCATCATGCATGTGGATGATATCAATGTCATCCTTATTTGCCCTTTCAAGTGATAGGGCAAGATGTCTGCGCATATTTTCACGCTGAACGCTTGTTTTTATACTCCAGTACTCACTGAAACTTTTTTCAATAGTGGTGTACTGTTCTCCGACAACACAGGAATCTCCTGAACAGGCGACAATCGAATGATGGCTTAATTTATGCAGTCCTTTATCAATATTATAAATAACAGTTTCGATAGGTCCGTAACCCAAATCATGCCTGATCGGCCGGTTTAGGGTCGCTATCTGCAGCACAGTTAACTTCTTGTTATTTATATTCATGGTGATCTTTTTAAGTAAAATACTCTCTTTAGCCGTCATAACATTCTGAGTAGCTAGGAAAGGAGCTTTCGGCGGTTTGTAAAGTTTAATGCTAATCTAAACCGTAGAAATAAAGACTGCTACCCTCTATCTAAGCATCAAGACGGATGTCTTGCCTTGTGTGGGTATTAGTTTGCCAATGACAGCTGGAATAAGGCGACGTTTAAATACTTACTTCTTTGTAGTGGCTAATTAATATCACTCAATTATCAGAAAGGCAAAGTTATTGTATGGAAATAATAACCTTTAAAATTATGGATACATAGTATGCTATAACTGGGCTTTGTCAAAACGGGGGCGGCATAATATTTTCTACGGTGTATCTCCTTTATTTTTGGTAATCTTTTGTGATCAATCTCTTTTCTTACGACGCTCTGCCTAACGACCGAGTTCACCCGCCGGAATACCTGCGATTATGAGTCTATAGCTGCCTGTTAGTCAGCTATGATGCTTTCTCCTTGAGAAATTGTCAAGCCCCTGAAATCAGGTCCACAGTATAAGTTGAATTTTTAATAAACAACATTACAAAATTGGTGGTGAAATTGGTGGTAGTTTAGTTGGTATTCTCTGAAATAAAGCGTTAAAGAGAGTTAAACAGTTTTTACCCCACACATCTTTTAACCCTATAAACTATGGGTTTATTCTTTACTTCTGTTTACTACAGTTTAACGGAGTTTACATATTAGAAGAGGTTTTCAAGACCGGTGCATTAGCCGTTCTGCCAGCCCTCCATGAAATCAGAAATTTTAATATACCTAAATATTAAAGTAATCCTATTAGAGGAACTCAATATAAATCACATAATAATCACAGATATATCATAATTTTTTTATGTATACTAATCTATATAAAATACATTAACCAAGCACACAAACATTCAAATCCTGCGTTGGGGTTTGTAATTAAAGTAAAAAAAACTTAGTTGTATGTTTCCTGCAGCATAATATGTTCTATAGATTTCATTGAAGCAAACATTGATCGACAATGCTCTAATCTTACTTTTACATGTAATAAATAAGCACCCTCATAATTTATCATTTCTTTAAGAGCCTTTCTGACATCCTTCTCATACTTAATCTGTCTACCTTTTAATGGAATCTTCCCTAAGTCCTCAAATAATCTGGCATAATCAGCATAATTGATATTGTTATACTCGGAAGCTATGTACCTACTATCATAGGTATTGTCTTGCCACTGCCTTACCATGCCATGGCCTGTATTATCGAATATAACAATTTTCACAGGAAGATCATATCTTGCAATTGTTTCGAGTTCATTAGCAGTCATCCAAAAGCTCCTATCACCATCCAGATCCATAACCAGATTATCCGGATTCGCTACTTGAGCACCCATTGCAGCAGGAAGTCCAAATCCCATAGTTCCCGATCCTGCCGAGGTTAAAAAGTGTCTAGGCTTGTCAACCAGAAAGTATTGAGCAGCCCACATCTGATGTTGGCCAACTCCTGTAGTTACAATTGGATGATCTTTTTTTGTTAACTCATATAATTCCTTAAGAACTAATTGAGTGGAGATTTCATTCCCGGTATAGGTATCGTGCCATTGATCAAAAAATAAGGGGTAATTTCTTTTTAATTTTTCAATGTGGCTCAACCATCCGGAAATTTTTGGTCTATACTTATTTTTTTCTATTTTGTTGTTTAGTTTCTTGAGAAAATAATTTGCATCGGAATGTGCAAATATATTTGGCTTTTTATTTTTACCATTTTCATTTGGATCAATGTCGATGTGCGCAATATACGCATTTCGTGCAAATTTTTCAAAATCTCCACAAACTCTGTCATCAAATCTGACTCCGATAGCTAATACAAAATCCGCGCCATCTTTATATTTTCCGCCCGGAGATCCATTAATTGCAAAATTAGCATATGCAGTCCCGTGCATACCCAGCATGCCCATATTATTTTTGTGACTTCCTGGAAATCCTCCAAGTCCCATTACAGTGGTTGTAACTGGTATGGTTGTATAATTTGATAATCTAATTAATTCACTTGAAGCCTCAGAAGAAATTATTCCTCCGCCAGCATATATAATTGGCCTCTTGGATTTTTTAAATTCTTTAAAAATTTCATCAACTTTTTCATCAATATAAAATTCTGGGGGCTTACCAAAAGGAAATGGCTTTATTTTATTATAATCAAGCATTGTCTGAGAAGAATCTTTTGGTATATCAATGTGAACCGGGCCCTGTCTTCTTTCAGTTGGAGATACATCTTTTGTACCCAAAGCAAGTTTGTATCCGTAATCTATCCATTCAGCTATTGTGTCTATTTGCCGTACAAGAACGCTGTCCTTTGTTGTAGGTATGGTCATTTCTGTAACTGGTGCTTCTTGAAACGCACCTTTTCCAATCAGGTACGTGGGTACCTGTCCGGTAATAAATAAAATTGGTATTGAGTCTAACATGGCATCAGTAACAGGAGATATCCCATTGGTTGATCCTGGCCCTGAAGTAGTGTAGAAAACACCGATTGTTCCTGAAGATCTTGCATATCCCTGAGCTGCGAACCCAGCTCCATCTTCTTTAGCAGTATCAAACAATCTTATACCATATTTTGGTCCGATATCGCCTAATTTATCAAAAAGTTCTAACGAAGCCCCACCGGTAACACCGAAAATATTCTTTATTCCTAATTCATAAAGTTTTATTACTAAGGCTTCGGCGCCATTAACAATTAATTCCTCAATTTTTGCTTCACTTTCCATTCTCAATTCTCCTTAAATTATCCCATTTTATCATTTAAATGTCTGATTTTAAATATTTTTTACTCCATTTTGATTTTTTTTATATCATTATCTGATGTTCATAACTTATTTTTAGTCTAAATGGATACAATACCCTGTTATTAACTATTTCTACACTAAATAGAATTTTCTCCTAATCTTTTATTAAAGCATTAACAAACCAGTGTCAGGCCCCCTATAATAGGGCGGTAGCATAAGTTAGATTTCTGATAAACAACCCTATATACTAAGAGGTGGAAGAGATAATTTGTGGTAAATATTAAAATATGAAAGAATGAGGATTTAACCATGGAAGAGAAGGAAATTGGTTATGTTTCCAACTACTACAGAAAACTTTCGGTAGCTTCTGTAGAGATTACAAGTGGAGGAGTCTCTGTTGGTGATACTGTGCATTTTAAAGGACACACAACTGATTTTAAGTTAGTAGTAAGTTCAATGCAGATAGAGCACGAATCTGTTACAGAAGTAAAGCAGGGCGACAGCATCGGTTTGAAAATATCTGAAAAAGTAAGAAAAGGAGATAAGGTATATAAATTGATTCGAATTTAAAAAAGAGAAGGCTTGAGATGATAATAGATACCCCCCATATCTGCAATATTGTACTATTCTTTCCGCATGTTTCATTAAGCAGGATGTTTAGATGAATAAGAGTAAAATAGCTTATTTGATTCCTTTCTTTATATTTGTCGTTTCTTTTGTTTATGCACAAGATCCGACTAATAAAGCAGAATGTATTGAACAATTAAAAACCGGGGTAGAAAAGCAATGCACCCTGCTTTTTGGTGACAGCAACAAAGAACAGGAAGAACTTTGCCTTAAAAATGCACCGATGGAAGTAGAGAAACAATGTGATCGATTTTTTGGAAACGGCACTTTTTGTTCGGTCTGCACTTCAGAATGTGTGCAACAGTTTAAGGAAGATGATCCTACCCGTATTGAGTGTCTTCAGACGTGTTTAAATAATCCTGCGTGTAAAAATAAAAAGTAACGATAAAGACTTCGATTCTTTAAGATTCTCTAAAAGGAAGTGATTATGAGTATATCAAAATACTGGGTTGTTATTTTCCTAATCCTTGCCTCAGTTTTTTATTTTAAACCTGGGACGTATAGCAATTTTGTTCATATAACAATATAAATATCAATTCATAAAGTCTATGCTATTCTTATTTAAAGAAAATTTAATGATTCAAAGGAGTTAGAAATGTATAAACTATTTTTATTAATTACTTTGCTTGTTTTTGTTTCTATAAATATCTCTATTGCACAGGATGGAATGGATACTAAGGAAATGGCTCCTGAAGTGCCGGATGCTAAAAGTATGGCTCCTGAAGTGCCGGATGTTAAGAGTATGACACCTGAAGTGGATGCTAAAAGTATGGCCCCGGAAGTGCCTGATGCTAAAAGTATGGCCCCTGAAACACCAAGCGCCGATGATCTAAAACCTGAAGTCCCATGATATTTTAAAAGTCTTTGTGATTTAGTAATTTTAATCTTAAATGGAGGAGTTTATGAATAAATATATTACTGAATTTATAGGCACATTTTTCTTAGTTTTTACAATTGGGTTAGTTGTAATTAAACCTGGTGCTGATGCATTTGCACCCATAGCGATTGGTTCTGTACTTATGGTAATGATTTATGCCGGAGGACATATATCCGGAGCACATTACAACCCCGCGGTTACACTAGCTGTCTGGATAAGGGGTAAATGCCCTACAGCAGAAGTACCCGGATATTTAATTTCACAGTTTTTGGCGGGAATAGCTGCAGCTCTTCTTGTTCTGTTCCTTAAAGGACAACCTGACCTTGAGGCCGCGAATCCTATTGTTTCTCATGCGTTAATTGTTGAAACTATATTTACATTTGCTCTTTGCTATGTAGTACTGAATGTTGCTACATCTAAAAATACAAGCGGAAATTCTTACTATGGACTTGCTATTGGATTTACAGTCCTCGTGGGAGCATATGCTGTAGGGCCGATTTCAGGAGGAGCATTCAACCCCTCAGTTGCGTTGGGTATTTCAGTTATGGGGTTATCTGCCTTTAGCAATATCTGGATTTTCCTCGTTGCAAATTTTCTTGGCGGTGCAGTCGCAGGTGTACTTTTTACTGCCTTAAATCCAGATGACAAATAAATCTAGTTTTCCGGCGGGCCAATAAGAGGTGTTTTTACAGGCTTTGCTAAGCCAATAAAAACAACAATTTCCTTACCACCTGGGTTTTCAGGAAAGGCAATAGTTTCCCAGTTATTAGTCAGCCAGACATTGGCCGAAGGGTCAATCTCAGCAGCGGTGTTCCTGGCAAGCCCGTCAAAAAAGTAGCCGCCTTCGGGCGATATGGGTCTCCTGTTTCAAAACCTTGCGGGCATTTACTGGTATCAGCTCCGCAAAGCTGTGAAGTTCATAACAAAACCCCTCCCATAACATTTATATAAATTATAAACACTTCTAAAACTAAAGTTAGAAATTATACCCGTGGAGCTTTATTTCAAATGCAAATTTATCCGTAACAAGTTTCTTTTGGCTCTCTGTATATGATTCCTGATAGTTCTTTTTCCTGTAGTGAGATTTTTCAAAAACATTTAGTGATCCTTCATAAGGGACACCAAGGCCCCCGAACACATCGCCGAGTTCTTCATCAAGGCTTTCAAATTTTATTACCCTGTCAACCAACAGCTGTTTATTATCATCTGTGTAAATCTGATAGTTATAGGGTAGCTCAGCTTTTTCCAGATATTCATCAAATGAAATATTCTCATTAAATTCACTATATCTTTGTCTTATAAAATGATAGTGTGAAAGAACCTTGTCCCATGGATTTATGTCTACGGTAAATTTATAGTAACTTTTCCATATATCTTCAGGAATTCTCCTTTTAATATGTGTCGCCATTATATGGGAATTAAATTTGTTAAGAGAGACACATCTCCAAAGCGTCCTAAGCATTTTCTTTGTTGAAGAATACTGCTCCTGCAACCTCGGGACCGGGTTGAAAAGACCCCGGTAATTCTGTGCTTTGTAAACTCCCTCGGGTTTATCTATCGGGGTAATAATATCACTGTCACCGCAGTGCCTGCCGAAATAGGTCTGTAAACTTGATCCGGCGGTTTTCCTTTTTTTTCAAAAATAAACTTATATTTATGGGAGATTATCATTTGGGTACAAGATTATACAACAATCAATGTCTTTTTGAATACCGGCAGAAAATTTTGGGCCCTAATTTCCAGAGATTTCTTTTAATGCCAGGAAAAGTGCCTGTGTCCCAAGTTTTCCATAACCAAGGTCCCTTGTTTTTTCATAGAGTTCCATGGAAAGTTTAAGTCCGGGCAGGTCCAAGTTCATTCGCTTACATTCGGCTATGGCAATTCCCAGGTCTTTTATAAAATGTTCTACAAAAAACCCCGGTTTAAAATCATTATCAATAATTCTCGGGCCCAGGTTTTCCATAAGCCAGGTAGATGCAGCACCGGCACAAACTGTTTTTATCATAGTATCAGGATCAAGCCCGGCTTTGTAGCTGTAAAGAAGGGCTTCACATATCCCTGTCATTACACCTCCAACCGTTATCTGGTTGCATACCTTGGTATGCTGGCCTGCTCCTGGTCCCCCTTCATATACAATCTGATGTCCCAATAGTTTCAAGAGAGGAATAATCGAACTGACTATTTCCTCGTCTCCACCGACCATAATTGATAGTTTTGCATTTATAGCGCCGACATCTCCCCCTGAGACAGGGGCATCAACTGCATAAACACCTTTATCTTTTGCTTTATTATAAATCTCAATTGACAGGGACGGCTCGGTAGTGGTCATATCTACGAGAACAGTGCCGGATTTCAAAGAAGTAAATATTCCTTCTTTACCGAAATAAACTTCTCTCACATCTTCGGGATATCCTAATATTGTAAAAATAATATCCGAATTCTTTGCTGCTTCCTCAGGAGAGGTACACCACACTGCACCTTTATTGATCAGTTCTTCAGCTTTTGATTTTGTCCTGTTGTAGATTGAAGTTCGGTAACCACCCGAAAGAATATGGCCGCACATAGGCCTGCCCATAATACCCGTGCCGATCCAACCTATCCTGGTATTTACGTTGGAAATTAATATGGGCATGTTTTTACTGTTTTGATGCTGTGTTTTCTTTCAGTGAAGGCAGGAATTTACCACCTAGTACAATTTCTCCGCTTGCCTTTCCTGATTTTAAACGTTCAACAATATATTCTTTGTCAGGCCCTAAAATATTTACGCCGTGGTCTGACTCTACCAGGCAGAGCAGGCTGGCATTATCGGTATTGTTATTTGCAAGCTCGTAAATTGCAGAATAGTTAAGTATTGCAGCTTCCACAGTACCGCATGGAAGAGAGGGATTCGTTGCGCCGGCATGAAATTCATTTTGTCCAAACCAATTTGGGTCCGGATAGCCGTGAAAATGAAGTATCGGCATTCCGTCTTTAATTACTTCGGGTTTGTAAAGTGCCATAGAAATTGCCTGGGCAAGAATCACGTATGTGTCAAAGGACGGCCTTATATCACGCCTTGTCAAATCTATCCCCTCCGGTATCTCCAGATATAGTTTTCCTTTAATTAGCCCTATTCTTACGATGTCTGTTTTTGGGTTTAAATTTGTCTTATCACATCCTGACCTTGAAGTTACAATCCATATATCCGGGACCTGCTGATAAACCTCTTTACCGTTTAATTGAGTTTTTACATACCAGCGATCTTTATCCGTGGCCCTTACATCTCCTTCAGGGATTCCTTTTATCGGGGTTAATGTTTCCCAGTCATTCTTTGTAACAGTCTTTTTACCGGCATATTTTGGTTCTTCAGCAAGAGCAATAAATCCGTATGAAACGCCCGTCCTTCCGTCAAGTATCTTATTTACGACATCTCTGTGAGACTGGCGCTTTACCTTTTCGCTAAACTTGGATCCCTCGGGAAAGAGGTCTGTATCACGCATGGTTTTTCCAAGATCGGCAAGCTTGTTGGCGTATTCATTGTTCTCAGAATCGAATTTGCCCTGTATAAACCTGTTTAAAACAGGGGGTTTTATAGGTGCATAGATCTTTGGTATCAGTGACTTTGTTACAAAACTGTTAAGTTCGTCGTGATCATAAATAGAATCTGAAAGGTTCATATTAATAATTGCAAATTTCTTACCGGAAATTCCTATTACAATTTCAGACATTGTGGAAATCAGGTTTCTAAGTCCCAGGGTAATTTTTCTTTCGTAAGTAGTCGTTTTATCTTCAAATTCAGGGTCCAGTGTCATTAGGGTTATGATCTGGGTGTTAAAAGGGTCCATCACGTAACGTGCTGTAAAATCATCTGCCCAGCCGCTAATTTTAAGTATATCCATAACGGACCGTTCTGAATTTCTTACCATGCGGTAAATACCTTCTGCCACCTGGGTAAATAGTTTTCTAACCGGCGAATGTTCTCTTTTAACATCAAATACAGCATTTATATTACGTTTTACTTTCCTTGTGCTAAGAAGTTTTGAAATTAACCCATTGGTAACTTCTTCAGAGGTAGCATCTTCCCAGGGCACTACATCAACCCCGTTATCATTTAAACAGTTAACAAGTGATTCCCTGTAGTTCTTTACGTTTCCTTCATAATAGTTAGAGGGTAATGGACGGAACGTTACCTTTACCCTTTCAGCCATCTCTCTTGGCATCTTGGGGTTTATAATATCCTTGTTTACCGGCATACCGGATAGGATGGAAATTGTAGAAAGTTCCAGGTCTGCTATATGGCCATTCTTCATTTTTTTATTTTCCTCTGAAAAATCAACTACTATACTACACAATTAAAATTATTTTTATATCACGAGTTTTCCTGCGCCAAATACTTTTCAACTTCTGACTCAAGCGAATCTCTGACACTGTTTTCAAGCTCCTCCCTGCCCTTCTTTCCCCGGGGAAGTGAACTTACGTCAATTGGATCAAAGAATTTTATATTTATTATTTTATTAGAACTCAATTTGAATTCTTTCTTGTTTTTGATGTTCTTCCCACCCCAGATCAGCATCGGCACTACCGGCACACCGGCAAGCATTGCTATAAGAAAACCCCCTTTCTTAAAAGGGAGTAGCCGCCCGTCATGGCTTCTTGTACCTTCGGGTGCAAGTAGAACAGAAGGGCCGGTCTTAATATCTGACACAATTTTCTTAACCTCCCTGGTATCTTCTGAAGAACCATCCCGGGAAACAAAATAATGCCCCCCTATTTTTGAGATCCATCCTACAATAGGCATTTTTATTACCTCTTTTTTCATTACAGCTTTCCACTCAAACGGTATTACAGCGGAAAACGCAAGGATATCAAAAGAACTCTGGTGGTTATACATTATTATTGTGCTTTTATCCTGTGGAAGTTTTTCAAACCCTTCAATTTCAAGCTTAACTCCCCATGCCCAAAGCATGGATTTACCCCAGTTTCTAACCACAAGCGTAATTGCAAGCCTGTTTGAAAATGTAGCAAGTATAAGGCCCATAAGGCCCCAAATGGTTGTTAATAAAACAGAAAGAATATAAGCAATTAATAGTCTTACCATAATAATTTCAATTGATTTATCACTGAACCATATATAATGTCAAGTGTATTTAGAGTCACTACTGTTATTGAGGGACAAGAACTTTAAGCCTGTTCTTAAGTAACGTAATACTGTAGACACCCTTTTCCAACACGAATATTTCGCCGTCCATGTGACCGGGAATTCTTTCATTTACTGTTAGCTCTGCTTTTTCGAGTTTTAGTATTTTAACGCCTTCTCTTCCCACATGATCGGCATTCAGGGCGCGACTTAGGGTTATAAGCCTATTAAAAAAATTCATGTTCTCAATTAAATGAACATCGAGCAGGTTATCACTCACGCTTGCACCCGGTGCAAGACGGATCCCACCCTGCGTGGGCCCATTTGATGCACCAAGGAGAATAAAATTGTTCTCATATACTTTTCCGTCAGAACTCAGCTTCGCATAAAAACCTTTAAACATAAATGCTTCTATTACTGCACCTATAAGATAGCCGGCAAAAGCACCAAAAACTTTTAAATATTTAAACCTCTTCGCGACAGCCCCGTCCAGGCCAATACCAAGTCCGTTTATAAAATACCTGTCACGAAATTTTCCAATATCTACGTCCAGCTCTTTTCCAAAAACTATGTTCCGAAGAGCTGAATCAAAGTCACAGGGAATACAGAGGGCACGTGGAAAATCATTACCGCTCCCATTAGGAATAATGGAAAAAACAACGTCTGCATCATGAATTGCATTGACAATTTCACTTGAAGTTCCGTCACCCCCTACTGAGATTATATGAGTAAAACCCTGTTTGGCGCCATTTTTGGCAAAATCTTCAGCATCTCCCTTTTTTTCGGTCTTTTTTATCTCGAAACTTACCTTGTTTTCTTCAAGATAGTCTTTAATTTTATCGGATTTATTCCCTTCAAATCCCTTCCCCTGACCTTGGGTTTATTATAATAAGATAATTTCTATCCTGTATATTATTCATCACATTAGATTTTATCTGCTATATCAGTAATAGTAACTAGTCCCGAATATTAATTTTCCACCTTGCTAAAGATTACATTTCATGGTATTAAACTGGGGTTTATTTTAAATTCACAGGAGAAATTTTATGTCTGAACAAACACAGACCGGCGAATTAGTAAGTATGAAGAACCTGCTTGAAGCCGGTGTACATTTTGGCCACCAGAAAAGTCACTGGAATCCGAGAATGAAGTCCTATATTTTCGGCGCAAGAAATGGAATCCATATAATAGACCTCCAGCAAACTGTTGTATTATTTAAACGTGCAAATGATTTTATTAAAGAGATTGCAAGCAATGGTGGCGATGTATTATTCGTCGGGACTAAGAAACAGGCCCAGGGAATAATCTCAGAAGAAGCACAAAGGTGTGAAATGCCCTATATAAATTCAAGATGGCTGGGCGGTACACTCACTAACTTTCACACAATAAGGTCAAGGGTAGATTATCTTCTGGAGCTTAAAAAACTTGAGGAAGATGGCCAAATGGAACTTCTGCCTAAGAAAGAAGTAAAAAACCTAAGAAGGGAAATACAAAAACTTGAATACCTTATAGGCGGAATTGTAAATCTTAAAAGGCCCCCTGCAGCACTATTTATTATTGATACAAGAAAAGAAGATATTGCTGTTAAGGAAGCAAGGACACTTGGGATTCCAATTGCTGCTGTCGTAGACACAAATTGTGACCCCGAAGATGCCGACTATATAATACCGAGCAACGATGATGCTATTAGGGCTATAAAACTGTTTGTATCCAAAGTAGCGAATGCCTGTATTGAAGGTAAACATATTTATGAACAGAAACTTATGGCCGGCGAGATTGAAAAACCAATAGAAGAAGTATCGAACATAATCGTTGAAAGAAAAGTATTTGTATTCAAAGAATTTGGTGAAGAAAAGAAAGAAGAGACTGACTCAACTTCTGTTGCAGTATCCGAAGGACCTGTAGAAAATCAGGGAGCAGAAACCAAGGAGGAACCATCAGAAGATGCCTGAAATTACAGCTCAAATGGTAAAAGATCTTAGGGACCGTACAGGGGCCCCTTTTCTAGACTGCAAAAATGCACTTAATGATTCTGATGGAGACATCGAAAAAGCATTAGACCTATTAAAAATTAAAGGTGTTGCAAAAGCCTCAAAAAAGGCAAGCAGGGAAACTCCGGAAGGTTCTATTACTTCCTATATTCATGCCGGAGGGAAAATAGGTGTACTGCTTGAAATTAACTGTGAAACAGATTTTGTAGCAAGAAACGAAGAATTTCAACAGCTTTCAAGGGAAATTGCAATGCAGATTGCTGCCGCTAATCCGCAGTATGTAAATTCAGGGGATGTCCCCGAGAGTGTTGTAGAAAAAGAAAAAGAAGTAATGAAAGCCCAGGTTATTGAAGATGGTAAAAAACCCGAAATTGCAGATAAAATAGTTGAAGGAAAAATAAATAAATTTTTCGAGGAAATGTGCCTTCTCGAACAGGCATATATAAGGGAGCCTAAAACAAAAATTTCAGTCCTCATTCAGAATGCAATTGCTAAAATTGGTGAGAATATAGTTGTTAGAAGATTTGAAAGGTTCCAGTTAGGTGAACCGTTGGACTAATAAAAATTATATGACTTCACCCCGCAAGAAGAAACCAAAATTTAAGAGAATACTATTAAAGTTGAGCGGAGAAGCTCTTCAAGGTACAGACAACTACGGTATAAATGCCAAAATTCTCTCAACAATTTCGAGTGAGATAAAAGAAATCCATGAACAGGGTGTGGAGGTAACAGTTGTAATAGGCGGAGGCAATATATTCAGAGGGATTTCGGGAGCCTCCACAGGAATGGACAGGTCAACTGCTGACTATATGGGGATGCTTGCAACTGTAATCAATGCCCTTGCACTCCAGGATTCACTTGAAAGAAACGGGGTATTAACACGTGTACAAACAGCACTGGAAATAAAACAGGTCGCGGAGCCCTTTATAAAGAGAAGAGCAATCCGCCATATTGAAAAAGGCCGTGTTGTGATATTTGCTGCTGGCACAGGCAATCCCTTTTTCACCACCGATACAGCCGCAACACTTCGTGCACTTCAAATTAATGCAGAAATTATACTAAAAGCAACAAAGGTAGATGGGGTATATGACAAAGACCCCATGAAGTTTAAAGATGCAATAAAATTCGATGAACTAAGCTATATGGACATACTTAAAAAAGAGCTTAAAGTAATGGACGCTACTGCTATCTCGCTTTGCATGGAAGAAAAAATTCCTATTATTGTTTTTAATCTGTTCAAAAAGGGAAATATAAAACGTATAATTGATGGTAAAAAGATTGGTACAATTGTAAGGAGCGATTAATTATGTGCGATGAAATCGATCTATACCTCGATGATGCAGAATCAAGGATGAATAAAACCATAAGTGTGCTCAGGCAGGACTTTAACAAGGTCCGTACAGGCAGGGCTACTACTGCACTTGTGGCAGATATCGTTGTTGATTACTACGGCACTCCAACACCATTAAACCAGATGTCAAATGTAAGCACTCCTGACCCTACAACAATTATAATTCAGCCCTGGGACGAAACTCTGCTTGGAGAAATAGAAAAAGCACTAGTTAAGTCAGATCTTGGAATTACGCCTGCCAATGATGGAAAAATAATCAGGCTGAATATACCCCCACTTAATGAGGAACGAAGAATAGAACTTGTCAAATATGTATCCAAAATTTCAGAAGACCACAAAATTTCAATCAGGCAAATAAGGAAAGATACAAACAATCATATAAAAGACTTGGAAAAAAGTGAGCATGTCCCCGAAGATGTTGTAAAGAGAACATTATCACAGGTTCAGGTATTAACCGACAAAATGATTGAAGAAATAAATAAGGTCAATGAAAAAAAACAAAAAGAAGTATTAGAAATTTAAGTTATAATTCTAATATATAAAATAACCCGGAAAGGAAAAATAATGAAATCATCTATATCCGGCCTTACTTCTTATTTGTTTATGGCTTCTTTAGTTGCTCTGGCAATTTCCACATTTGCATTGATTGTTATAGTTTCAAGACATTTCTTTGTGACTATATCCAACAACGAAATTGAGATGGGTTACAGGTTTCTTACAATATTTATAATTTCGGCAATTATTGCACCAATCACTCTATACGTTAATTTAAAATTTGACAGAATTGAGAAACTAAAAGATGAGGAAAGCTTCTAGAGATCTATCTACTTCTAAATTTACCACTTTTTAGTTTAATTCTTAAATGAAAATTCTTTCCTTAAACCGAGAACCTTCTCTTATAATATGTGTAAATAACATTAAGCTTCAGGAAACAGTTATTAACCTTGTTGAATCAACCAACTTTTCTTCTGTATACCTCTCCACTTATGCAGAACTTTTAGCTGAGATACAATCAAAAAATTCTATGTCTGTAATCATAGAATTTACTAACAGTAATGATGATAATTTATATTTTTTAAACCATATAAAAAAGAATTTTCCACATATTGATATCATTGTTGTTTATAGTTTTAATGCTTCTGGTACTAATATAAAGGAATTCAGGTTAAAAACCCTTGAACACGGTGCAACAGACTGCATAAAATATCCGGACGAAATAAAATTCCTGGAAATTCGGATTAACAACTCATATTCAAAGCAGTTTTCAATACTTGAACTTAATACTAAGCTTGAATTCCGAAACACTATTAATAAAGCAGTCAATTCTATTATTGAAGATCTTTATGGGAAAACCTTTTTTAAACGTTTGTTAAAACAGTCTATTAATATAACAAAGAGTGATTTCGGGTCCCTTGTTATACTTGAAGATAAGAAACCTGCATATACTTTTGCATGGGACGGGAATGACTTGGTTGAAGATGACACCCCTGAATTAGAAATTTCAACAGAACTTTATAATCTTCAGCTCAAGGATTACTATATATTATTGGAAGATGAAGAGCTTCTAAACCATTCAACCCTTCCATTGATATTCAAACAGTTTACTCTCAGCTCATATCTCTATTTTCCAATTTACAATAGAAATAAGGAAATAATTGGTTTTCTGGAACTTTATAATACCAGTAGCAAATTCGATGCAAACCTACATACAACACTTATTAAAATTATTCTAGAATCCCTTCCCTTTGAAAAAATATCCTGGGAAGAAACCCCGGTGGAAATGTCTGAAGGAGAGATCAGTTCTGAGGAGAGTTACCTTTCAATAGTGGATAACACGCCGCTTCCCATAATGATTGTTAAAAACGATCTTATTTCCTTTGTTAACAAAGCTGCATCCGGAATTTTAGGTTACGAAAAAAGAGAACTTATCAATACCGAATTTTCATCAATCAGTCCAAGCCCCTTAAAAAGAAGTTACTTGAATGAAGATGATTTTGACCCGAATACAATAGAATTAATAAAACTTGACCTGCTGAAGAAGAATGGAGACAGCATCGCACTTGAAGGTGATATGAGTATTATCACTTATATGAACAGTAGTGCTGTTCTTCTGATTTGCAAAGAACCTCAAAATCAGCAAAAAGAGGTAAGCAAGTCATCGGGATCCAGTGAAGCACTCAGGCTGGCAGCAGCAGTAAAAAGTTTGAAGTCAGCTGTAACAATTACAGATATGGAAAAAAATATTGTATATGTAAACCCCGCACATAAGAACATATTCGGTTATGACTCCAAGGATCTTATTGGAAACCCAGGCAGCATCCTATTTTCAATTAATGATCCCTCCGGAATAAGCGATAAAATATATGATGCAATTGTTGCCGTTGGATGGGAAGGAGAAAGAATAAGTATCAGGAAAAACGGTGAAGTTTTCCCTTCATATGAAAAAATTTCCCTTGTTAAAGACCAGGACGGTAATCCCCTGGGTATTGTTTCAATAATAGACGAAATCACGGAAAGAAAAAGGCTGGAACAGTCACTAAAAGAATCCGAGGAACGTTACAGAACACTTGTTGAAACAGCATCTACTGCCATTATTGCCCTTGATGAGAAAGGCAAGATTATTCTTTATAATCCATCCGCTGAAAAGATATTCTTATACAGCAAACCTGAGTTAGCGGATAAAACCATGCTTTCATTGATAGATGAAATTAATGGAGATGTGTCCTATCTCGACAACCTCATTGGTACAACTGCCGAACTGTCGGGGATCAACAAGAACGGGGACAAAATACCGATTGAAATAACCTTATCAAAATGCATAATTGAAGGGAAGAATATATATACTGCCATAATTCTTGATATAACTGAAAGAAAGAATCTGCAGAACCAGCTTATACAGTCTGCAAAACTAGCTGCAATAGGTGAGCTGATTTCGGGTGTAACTCATGAAGTTAAAAACCCGATTGCGGTTGTAATGGGATATTCAGAGATGCTGCTTGGAGAAACCAACATCGATGAAGAAACTAAAAAGGTAATTAAAATAATTTTCAGTGAATCCGAAAGAGCGGGAAAAGTTTTACAAAATATGCTTTCGTTTGCCAGGCAGAATACACCTAACAAAGAGCCGGTCATACTTAATAATATTATTGATATGACACTCGAACTTGCAGATTTCGATCTAAGAAAGAACACTATCAAGGTTATAAAAAAGTTTGATGCCAGCCTCCCATATATCCTCGGAGAATCAAATCAGCTTAAGCAGGTTTTTCTAAATCTATTAATTAATGCCCAACAGGCTATTACTGATAACGGTTCAGAAGGCACAATAACAATAGAGACAAGTAAAGAGAGTGCCGGTGAACCAAATAGTGGTAACGGCTTCGTGAGAGTGACGCTGAGTGATGACGGGCGGGGAATACCAAAAAAGATCCTGGACAAAATTTTTGACCCTTTCTTTACTACCAAACCTGAAGGTGTCGGAACAGGCCTTGGGCTTTCAGTATCCCTTGGTATTATTAAGGACCACAATGGCAACATAGAAGTAAAAAGTGTTGAAAATGAGGGTACCAGTTTTAATATCCAGTTTCCCTGCCATCAAATTAATTGAGCTTATACTATTTAATTACCTCTTTCCCATTCATATAAGGGATTAAGGCATCAGGTATTTTGACGGTACCATCTTCTTGCTGGTAATTTTCAAGAATCGCAATAAAGGCCCTTCCAATAGCGATACCTGAACCATTTAAGGTATGTACAAATGCAGGTTTCCCACCGCCTTCAGGCCTGTATCTGATATTGGCCCTTCTAGCCTGAAAACTTTCAAAATTACTGCATGATGAAATTTCCCTGTATCTCTGTTCACTTGGAATCCAAACTTCAATATCGTAAGTCTTGGCAGAAGAAAAGCCCATATCCCCAGTACATAATACGACAATCCTATAAGGCAGTTCGAGTAGTTCGAGGATTCGTGCAGCATCGCGTGTAAGCTTTTCATGTTCATCGTAAGACTTCTCCGGAGTGCTCAGCTTTACCAGTTCTACCTTATTAAACTGATGCTGACGAAATATTCCGTGAATATCTTTTCCATAGGAACCGGCTTCTTTTCTAAAGCATGGCGTATTAGAAACATATTTCCGGGGAAGTTCTTTCTCCTCTAGTATCTCGTCCCGGTTAATGTTTGTAACCGGCACTTCCGCAGTAGGAACAAGATAATAGTCCGTATCTTTAAGTTTAAAGAGTTCTTCTTCAAACTTGGGAAGATTTCCGGTACCTATAAAACTTTCAGTATTAGCAATAAATGGCGGAAGTACTTCAAGATATCCATGCTCACCAACATGAATATCCAGCATTAAATTAATTAAAGCCCTCTCAAGCCTGGCCCCCTGCCCCATGTAAAGAGCAAATCTTGATCCGGTAATTTTAGCTGCCCTCGGAAGGTCAAGTATATCAAGAAAACTGCCAATCTCTACATGGTCTTTTATTTCAAAATCGAATTCCCGGGGCTTACCCCAGCTAAGTATCTCAGTGTTATCATTTTCATCAGCACCTATCGGTACAGAGGTATGAGGAATGTTTGGTATATGGAGCATTAGATCCCTGTATTCGCTTTCAACATCTGTCCGTTTTGCATTTAAATCCTTAATATTATTGGAAATATTCTTTAGTTCCTTTGATAATTCATCTACTTGATCATCGAAACCATCCCGTTTTAGTTCACCTACTTTCTTTGAACCCATGTTCCTTTCATGTTCAAGTGTTTCCACCTGGACAATGATTTTTTTTCTTTCTTCATTTAATCGTTCAAGCTCCTCAAAGTCCAGATCCATGCCCCTTTGGGTCATTTTTTCTTTGACAGTTTCAAGATTATTTTCCAGATATTTTTGTTCTAACATATAATTTCCGTTTTAACTCGTCATTTTAAATTAGCTTTATATATTAACACAGCATTCCAATTCATAAACTTACTTTAGTTCATTATTGTAAATTTAAAAGGGTTGAGCATAATTCTACAAAAAAGGAATAAAAATGGAAAAACTAATAAATGGAATAGAAATAACTTACTTTGGGCATTCGACTTTCAGTATCCAGTCCCCCGGCGGAAAAAAAATAATAATTGATCCGTGGATAGATACAAATCCTTCGTGTCCAGAGAATCTAAAAGATATCAAGTCTGTCGATATTATTGCAATTACCCATGGACATTTTGATCATATTGGAGATTTGATTGATATATGCAGTGAATATAAACCAAAGGTGATTGCAAACTGGGAGATATGTGATTGGCTTGGGACAAAGGGTATAGAAAACTGCATGCCTATGAATAAAGGTGGTTCTCAAACAATAGACAATATTAAATTCGTAATGACACATGCCCAGCATAGTAGCGGGATTAAAGAAGATGACGGAACAATAGTCTATGCTGGTGAGCCAGGGGGATATGTAATAGAATTTGAAAATAACTATCGTATCTATCACGCGGGGGATACAAATTTATTCAGTGATATGAAACTAATCGCCGAACTCTACAAACCTGATTTGTCTATGCTACCAATCGGTGATGTGTTTACAATGTCTCCACTTGAAGCATCATATGCTTGCAGGTACCTAAAATCTAATTATGTAATACCTATGCACTATGCTACGTTCCCGCTTCTTACAGGTACTCCCGAAGAACTAATACAACTTACCAGGGATATAAAAGAACTTGAAATTCTGCAATTAAAGCCCGGAGAATGCCTAACTTAGAAATATTACGAAAAATTATTAATACTTAATCCAGATTCATGTTAAAGGTATTGAAATTTCTTAATTCAACAGAATATTAGTCATTAAGAACATCACGCAAATATATTTAATTTCCAATATTTCTTGACACGTATATGATTTACAAAAATAATATAATGCTAATGAATAAAAAAGTTATAACATTCCTAATCCTCGGACTACTTGTATTCTCAGCCTGTGGTAAAAAAACAAAGATTCAAAGTGGGACAGCACAGGAGCTCTACAGCGATGCCACAAATGAGCTTTACAATAATAAAGGTGGATTCCCCTGGGTATTTACCGGTCCCGATTACGACCTTATCCTTGAAACACTCCGGGAAATACAGCTGAGGTACACATTTACCCCTTTTGCAACACTTGCGGAGATAAGGACAGCAGATACCTATTTCAGACAGGAAGAATATATTCAGGCAATTACAGAGTATGACAATTTTATTAAGAACCATCCAGGCCATAACGAAGTTGAATACGCAATGTATCAGCTTGCCCTTTCCAATTACAAGCTAAAAGGATCGAAAGATAAGGACCCGACTTATGCAAGGGAAGCTGTAAAATGGTTTACAATATTTAAAGAGAACTATCCCAATTCCGAGCTTTACCCGGGAGCTGATAAACGTATTCTAAAATGCAATGACATTCTTGCTGAGAGAGAAATATTCATCGGCAAATACTACATGCGCAAAAAGAACTACAAGGCTGCTGAAGCCAGGTTTAACCTTGTACTTCAAAACTTTCCGGAAACAAAATATACTGAAGAAGCGTATAAATTAATTAGCAAACTGCCAGCAGAAAAAGCTCCCGAATCCTGATGAAATTCCCTGTATTTATTCTATTTATATTCTTTATTGTTTCTTTCCTATCCTGTAATAACAAGGTGGATAAAGACATAACGCTCCTGCTTGACAAAAGAGAATCTGCATTTGAAGAAAAAAACCCCGCTAAGTACAAAAGCCTTATCATTTCTTCGTACGAAGTAGAAACACGAAACGGTAATAAGAATAACGAGGATGTCCTTAAGGATTTCAGATTAAATACTACCCCTTTTGACAGTATTGAAATGTCTCATAAAGACAGGGAAGTAATTAAAGAAGACGGCAGGGCCAAAGTAGTACAAAAAACTTTGGTTCTGCTATCCATAGATGACCAAAAAATTAAATACGAGATTGCCGAGGTATTAATTCTTGAAAAAGAAAATAATGAGTGGAAAATCTCAAAGGAATCAAACCTTGACCTTTTCAGGGGTTTTGTGTTCGGAAAACAAAATTAGAACTTCTTTTCATTACGCTCCTGCTCTTCTTTACATGAGATACAGAGCACAGCTTCCGGTCTTACCTTTAATCTTTCATGTGTAATATATTTCCCGCATGATTCACATATCCCGTAACTACCTTCTTCTATTTTCTTTAGAGCTGTTTTTATTTTTTGAATAAGTTTTCTTTCCCTGTCCCTTTTTTTAAGTTCAATAGAACTGCTTGATTCAGACAATGCCCTGTCCACGGGATCTGGAAAGGCTTCTTTACCTTCGCTCATTCGCGACAATGTATCCTCTGCAATTCCCAGCAGTTCTGCATTCCTTCTTATTAATAATTCCCTGTATAATTTAATCTCATTTTCATTCATTACTATTTATTATAGCATTATTTAAGGTCCTGAAGAAAAATATTAATTAATTTTAAGAATTGTATTTTAATAATGGAAGATATATTTTAAATTTAATATTCCGATTCATTAATTAACCCGTTAAGATTAACACCCTAATGTTGAAATTATCCAAAATATCTTTGCAAATACCTTACGAAGTAAAAGACCTGCTTTCCGATTTTCTTATAGGCCAAAATGCATCGTCAGTGTCAGAGGATCTGCACGACAATGGCCCTCTTACTCTCTCTGCGCTTTTTCCCATTGATTATGACCTGGAACCTATAATGGAAAATTTGTATAGTTTCATTGATTTCATTAAAGAAAATATAGTTGATTTTGAACCTGGGAATTTAAAAGTGGAACATATTGACAGGTCTAGCTGGGAGTTATGGAAAAGTTTATTAAAAACTGTAAGGGCAGGGAAAAATGTAGTTATTTCACCACCCTGGGAAAAACATGAATGCAGTGAGAACGAGGTGTCAATTATAATAAATCCATCCATGGCCTTTGGGACAGGGCACCACGAAACTACAAAAGTATGCATTTCATATATTGAAAAAATTACTGGTAAAAATAAAATAAGTTCACTTCTCGATGTAGGCTGCGGTAGCGCTATTCTTTCAATTGCAGCTGTAAAACTGGGAGTTAGGGAAGTTGTAGCATTTGATACAGACCCTGTTGCAATTAAAGAAGCCAACGAAAATAAGACCAGAAACGGTGTTACAGACCAGATTATGACATACTGCGGCCCTATTCAGTGCATAAACCGTACTTTTGATATTGTTGTTGCAAATATATCCGTAGAGACAATTCTAATGATGAAATCCGAGCTAAAATCCAGGCTTAACAAGGACGGTCGCATGATTCTTTCCGGTATTCCGGTGATGAGAATGGAAGAGCTTGAAAGAGGAATAATAAATGAAGGTTTTAAACTTTTAGACAAGCAAATCGACGGGGAATGGGTAGGGATGTTTTTTAAACACTAAATTGTAATAAACAGGAGAATAAATGTCGTCTTTTAAAACTATCGAATGGAATAACAACAAGGTTTACATGATCGACCAGAGAAAGCTTCCCGGTGCTGAGATATACAATGAGTACTCAACACATAAAGAAGTAGCCGAGGCTATAAAAAGCATGGTTATTAGGGGAGCACCTGCTATCGGCGTTGCGGCAGCTATGGGTGTGGCATTAGGTTCACTCGAATATAAAGGATCAGACAAGCAGGAAATGATTACGTTCCTGAATAGCGTTTGTGATACCCTTGCCGACACCAGGCCTACTGCTGTAAATCTCTTCTGGGCAATTAAAAGAATGAAAAAGGTGATTAATGCCAATTCTGATAAACAACCGGAGGATATCAGAAGAATCCTTATTGATGAGGCAAACCTTATACTGAAAGAAGATATAGAAACATGCATGGAAATAGGCGTGCATGGCTCTGATTTGATCAAAAAGGACTCCTCCGTACTTACCCACTGTAATGCCGGGGGACTCGCTACAGGAGGTTATGGGACTGCTCTGGGCGTAATAAGGAGCTCAATCGAGAAGGGTAAGAATATCAGCGTAATATCTTCTGAAACAAGGCCCTTTCTCCAAGGGTGCAAGGCTTACTGCCTGGGAACTGAAAAAAGACGGGATCCCGGTAACTTTAATTACAGATAATATGGTCGGTTCGTTAATGGTAAGCAACAGAATTTCTTCTGTGGTAGTGGGTGCCGATAGGATTGCTGCCAATGGGGATGTTGCAAATAAAATAGGTACATATTCTGTAGCAGTACTTGCCAGACACCATAATATACCATTTTACGTTGCTGCCCCTGTATCAACAATTGATTTTGAATGCAGTTCCGGAGAGCATATTCCAATTGAACAAAGGGATATTTCGGAGGTCACTCACATTGGGGATAAAAGAATTGCCGCAGATGTAGATGTTATTAACCCTGCATTCGATATAACACCCAACGGGCTTGTAAGTGCAATAATAACAGAGAAAGGCGTAATTAAAGCACCATACAATGAATCAATTGCAAAATTGAGAGTGTAGACTGCTTAACCCCCTCTTTCAATCTCTTCCTGTGCCTCAACACTAAGCATAGTAAACGGGAGAACTCGAAGCCTCTCTTCACCAATCTTTTCACCTGTTACTTCACATACGCCGTATGTGCCTTCTTCCACTCTTTTAAGTGCCTGATCAATAAGCATAAGCTTATCTCGTTCCCTGTTCGAAAGGGTCAGTGCAAGTTCCCTTTGCCTGTCTTCAGAAGCATGGTCATAAAAATCCCCCACATCAAAGCGTAAATGATTGGATTCTTCCCTTGCCGCCTTTGTAACGTCTTCAAGAAGTTCTTCCCTCATTTTAAGAAGCATTTGCTTCATCTCTTTTAGAAAGTCCTTTGAATATTCGTAAGGGCCTGGCTCTTTTACTTTCTTCTTTGCAGTAGCTTTGGGTTTTTTGGTTATAGAAGTTATCTTGGATGTAATTTTTTTTGTTGTTTTTGGAGACACTATTACCACCTTTTCGAGGCAAATTTTTGATGTATTAGGATAAGACTATTTTCATCATTGTCAAGAAAATAATAATTCATAAAAATATGTTATTATGAATCAAAATTAAATATATTTAAAAAAACTAATCTTATGAAATACCAAAGAGAATTCTGGTCTTCAAGAATCGGCCTGATCTTTGCAATGGCAGGAAGTGCTATAGGACTTGGAAACTTCCTGAGGTTTCCGGTCCAGGCAGCTGAAAATGGCGGTGGGGCTTTTATGATACCCTATTTAATCGCTTTCATCTTGCTGGGCATACCCCTAATGTGGGTAGAATGGGCACTAGGCAGATTTGGCGGAAGACACGGACACGGTACGGCTCCTTCAATCTTTGCACTGATATGGAACAATCCGTTTGCAAGAATACTTGGAGTATTCGGCTTATGGATCCCGTTTGTAGTAGTTGTTTATTATATTTACATTGAATCGTGGACACTAGGATATTCACTGCATTTCCTGCTCGGGCAAAGCCCCTCACTTCCTCCGGAAAGTGTAGCGGGGGCAAGTGATTATGTTAAACCTTTCAGCAATTTCCTTTCGACCTACATTGGTTCTAGTGGCGGTGATATCCTAAGCCCTTCGGTAATGGCATATGTAGCATTTGCAATCACAATAGTTGTAAATGTATACATATTGCTCAGGGGTATAACCAGGGGTATTGAGGTCTTTGCGAAGTTTGCTCTTCCGCTACTTTTTATTATTGCTGCTTTTCTTATGTACAAGGTGCTGACCCTCGACACACCAGAGAGAACTGCTATCGAGGGATTGAATTTTCTCTGGAACCCTGATTTTTCAGCCCTCTGGGACCCTAAGGTTTGGATATCCGCTGCCGGACAGATTTTCTTTACCCTAAGCCTGGGTTTCGGGGCGATAATAACTTACGCTTCTTATGTAAAGCCTGATGAGGATATAACACTTACCGGACTTACCTCTGCTTCATTAAATGAGACAGCTGAAGTTATTCTAGGCGGATCCATTGCCATTCCGGCTGCCGTTGCATTTTTTGGAATTACAGGCGCTGTAGCTATTGCTCAATCGGGGGCTTTCAGCCTTGGTTTCATAAGCCTGCCTGCAATATTCGCCAGTATACCCGGCACAATTGTAGGTATCCCAAATGGACAGGTACTGGGATTTCTGTGGTTTTTTCTCCTCTTTTTTGCTGGCCTTACATCTTCCGTATCAATATCCCAGCCCGTAATCGCTTTTCTGCAGGACGAATTTGGTTTTACCCGTAAAAGATCTGTCTTTATAATGGTTTCTATGCTGATAGTGAGCGTACTCCTGGTAATTTTTGTAGATAAAACCCTCGATGAATGGGATTTTTGGGCAGGTACGATCGGTGTGGTAATGTTTGGATTTATAGAAATAATAATGTTTATGTGGCTTTTTGGCGGGACTAATGCCTGGAATGAGATAAATAGAAACGGCTTAATAAAAGTACCAAGGTTCTTTTATTATATCTTGAGATACGTTACGCCAGTGTTTCTGATAATAATTATCAGCTGGTGGAGCTATGACTACCTTCCTTCCAAGTTTGAGAAAGCACCATGGAACATATGGCTGGCAAGGTTTTGGCTGATAGGACTTTTTGTGTTATTTACCGTATTGGTATTTATTTCAGGCAGAAGAAAAGGGGGACTAAATGGGAACTGAAGCACTTATCTTTATGGTAATATCATGGGGCCTAACCCTCGGCCTCCTCAGCTTCTGTATATACAAGCTTTTTAAGAACTCGTGATTACTGCCTTTCTTTATAGAACTTATTTTCCCATTTTTTAAAATTCGCTTCCGTTTCCTTAACAAAAGGAGTAAACAGGGAAACATTGATAATTAGCTTGTTCAGTAAATTAAAGGGAAATTTTAAAGGCCTCAGGAAATCAACAAAAAGCACAACCCGGTAACCTTCCGTATCATTCCATACCTGGTGGTTATATGTATCATCAAATATCAGGGTTTTACCCTCTTCCCAGGTGTAAATCCCTTCATCTATCCTGATTCTGCACTGCTCTTTTGGTTCGGGAATAATAAGTCCCAGGTGGTACCTCAATACACCGTTATAAGGCCCCTTATGTGCAGGTATGCGCTTGTTAGGTGAAAGGATTGAAAAAAAAGCATTTTTCATTTCGGGAATATTCTCAAGCAGCTTTACCGTTTCCGGGCACCGCTTTCTGTTTTCCTCACAGTTAATACCGTGTCCGGCAAGAAAATAGGTTTTCCAGTTATTGTCCTGGGTTATGGTATTTACCTGTTCTATAATATCATGAAAATTGGGAAGTTCTTCCCTGTCCTTCATTACTTCATCAAGCTCATTTCTTATTTTTTTCCAGTTTACCTCTATATCTTTTACCCAGGGGAAAAGGGCACTATCATATACTGGCCGGTCTTCAAAAACGGAGTATTTGAAATTCATAGATTCGACCCAATTTAAAAATTTAGAAATGAGCGGAGGCGCATAATCCTTAGGGGGATTGTATCTTTCAGTTTTACTATTATCAGTATTTTGTGTCTTTTCATTACCGCTGGATGTCATTATTAATACCTCTGAAATTATCAGCTATAAATCTCTCTCTTCTTAATTTTACTAAGCTTTATTATATCCTCAAGCACATGTAGAAAAAAGAAGGTAATACCTATTGTTGCAAGAATAAAAACAAATTTTGTACCACCGATTATTGCAAGTACAAGGAATGCAATGGAATATACATTTCTCCTTCCAAGGGGCCTTAGAAAAGATATAAACTTTCTTACTACGGTTGTCTTTTTCTCATCAATAAAATTATCTACATCCATATATGCAACAAGGCTTCCGGAATCGGTATATTTAAGAAGAAAGTAAAATGACCACGCAATAAAGAAAAGATAAAAGAATACATTCATAAAACCTACTGCAATAATCCAGTTACTTTGTGCCAGAATGTAATAACCAATCGGTAATCCTATATAAAATGAGAGCATGGAAACTTGGTCACTAATCGTGTCTACCCACTGCCCTTTTTTAGTTTCCATTAGTTTGACCCTGGCCACTTCACCGTCGCACCTATCGAGTATTGTTGCAATCTGCATACATATTGCAGCAATTACAGGGTGACCAAGTGCATAAAAAGGCCCGGAGAGTATGCCGATTACATTTATTAACACACTTATCATATTCGGTGTTAGCGAAGTCTTCACAAGATGGCGACTTAGAGGAATGGAAAACCTGCCGTTTATGTTAACTGCAATCCAGCCTGTAGCGGTTTTACCCACATTGGAAAATATCACGTCTTTTGCCCTGTCCAGAGATTCCTGGTTTGGTGCAAGGTTCATCATGTAACCATCACTAATTGAAAGATTCTTAAGCGGACTTTTTGATTTCCCCTGCAGTAATTCACTTAAATCCCCGCTTTTTCTTATTTTATTAATATCACTCTTTTTTAGTTTTAAGAGGCCGTAAATTTTATCCTCACTATCACTAAGTACCGTGTTTCCGGACTCTTTTTCAGCCGATTCAATAAAAACCTTTATAGTTGTTGAATATATTAAAAGATTAGATTGGATCAAGTATGCAGAGTCGTCTTCAAATTTGAATTCATCATTTTCACATACGAATTCTATTTGGGATTGAATTCGTCTGTCGTTAGCGATTTTTAGGAGAGAAAGCTTTGAAGATTCTTCGCAGAATATGGTAAAGCGGGAAATGCCTGCCCGTTCGGAATTTATTAATAATCTTTTAAACTGCAGGACTTCAGAAACAACTAACTGGGGGAACAAGTTTAATTTTTCTCCATTAATACCAATGCCTGAAGCAATAATTAAAGCTTGTTTCATTCTACTAATTAGATTCAACTATCTTCAGATAAGACTTTGAATCGGGGATGTTGAGGAACTTCTCAGAATGAGCCCTTGCATTAAAAAGGTCAACGGGATAATCCACGTCCATCCAGAACAGTTCATCAATATCAAGTGATTTAATCTTATAACCTTTATTGATAAGTCTCTGTATCGAACTGATATACCATTTTTTTTCGGCACCTGGAGAACGCATTTCCTCCTCAATAGCCCTTTTAATGATTTCAACACCTGTATCCCTGAAAACTCTCAAGCCAACGGATTCAGCAGATATATTCCTGTTTATGGATTTACTAATATCCACAATCCTTCCGTTATCAAGGTTTACCTTCATGTCTTCTTTTTCGTAGTTTTTTTTTCTTTTAATTGGCAGGCAGATCTTTTCGTTTGAAAGTGACAGCGCCTTATCCAGCACATCGATCTCATATACATCATCACCGTTCATAACAACAATATCTTCATTCATCTCACCACGTGCAATCCAGAGTGAAATAAGGCTGTTAGTTGTCTGGTAAAAAGGGTTGTAAAGCGTTTTTATCCTCATACCCAGCCCGTCAAAGGTTCTTAAAAAGTTTTCTACTCTTTCAAACCCAAATCCAACCACGATAACAACTTCACCGATTCCACAGTCTTTAATATGATTTAACTGGTGTTCTAATATAGTAAGACCTCCAATATCCAAAAGACATTTTGGTATGTATTGGGTGTAAGGGTAAAGCCTTGTACCTCTACCAGCTGCAAGTATAATTGCTTTCATTTAAGAAATCTCCGATGTTATCTCCCTCAATTTTTGGGAAGTTAAGAATAATAATATTGAATATCTGTCCTTCATCCTGTTAATTAATGCTTAAAATTTATAACCTCACATACAAAATATGTCAATAATTTCATATACATATAACTTATTATTCTGAGAATAATTTATCTATTTTAGTGAGGTTTAAATAGTTTTGATAAATTAAATAAATTATAGATTCAAACAAATATAAAATCAGTTTTCAGCCAGTTTTAATTTAATATCATCAGGCTTCACTGATACCACCTTGTTTGATTCATCAACATATATAAGTCTTGGGAAATGTTTTTTACACTCCTGCTCACTATATACAGAAAAATTAGCGATAATGAGGCAATCTCCTTCACGTGCAAGATGTGCAGCTGCGCCGTTTACACATATTACATTTGACCCACGCTTACCTTCAATTACATATGTAGAAAACCTGTGGCCGTTGGTCACATTAAAAATATGAACCTCTTCGTACGGAAGTAAGTCTGCAATATCCATAAGGTTCCTGTCTAAGGTAAGACTGCCTTCATAATCAAGGTCAGCTTCGGTGACAGTAACCCTGTGTATTTTTGACTTTAACAATGTCCTAAGCATTATGCAGATACTCCTTTTTTAAATTAAGCTACAATATAATATTATCGATCAGCCGTGTATTGCCGATCTTTGCAGCAACTGCTACCAAATTACCAGATTGAGCAGTTTTAATCAATTCCAGATTTTGAGAGTCCCTTATTTCGAGGTAATCAATATCATTTACATCACTATTGTTAAGGATATTCATACCCTCTTCTACCAGAAGGCCTGCATCTTTACACCCATCTCGAAATCTTTGGCTAATTGCATATAAGGCTTTTGAAAGCGAAAGGGCCCTGGCCCTTTCTTCTTCTGAAAGATATGCATTCCTTGAACTAAGTGCAAGGCCATCTTCCTCCCTCACTATTGGCATTGGGATAATTTCAACACCTAGGTGAAGGTCTTTTACAAATCTTTCTATTACTTTTAACTGCTGAAAATCTTTTTGACCAAACACCGCGTAGTCGGGCTGTACAATATTAAATAGTTTTAGTACCACGGTAGCAACTCCCCTGAAATGACCAGGTCTTGATTTACCACAAAGTTCTTTCTGAATTTCTGTTACTTCTAAATATGTCTGAAAATTCTCAGGGTAAATATCCTTTGAGGCAGGTAAAAAGACTGCATCTACCTTGTAAGATGATAATTTATCGGTGTCGCCTTCGAGATCTCTTGTGTAATTTCCAAAGTCTTCATTTTGTCCAAACTGCGTAGGGTTAATAAATATGCTTACCACAGTATGGTCAGCGATCTGGTTAGCTTTGGAAACTAGGCTCAAGTGGCCTTCATGAAGCGCTCCCATGGTGGGGACAAATGCAATTTTTTTACTGCCGCGTTTTAATTCAATCGAAAATTCATTCATCTCATTTATTGATGAAATAATGCGGATATTCTTACTCATAACTATTTTTTTTTGAAGGGAACTTCTGGTTTTTTACCTGTTCGATATATTTCTCGGTTGCCTTTATAAATATTTTTCTTCCCTCTGCAAACTTGTTTACAAATTTTGGAAGAGGATCCGGGCTTAGTCCTGCCATATCATTAAAGACAAGTACCTGCCCATCACATCTATTCCCGGCCCCTATCCCTATAGTTGGAATTGCCAATGATAATGTAATTTTTTCAGCAAGTACACCGGGGATACTCTCGAGAACTATTAAAAAAGCCCCGGCATCCTCTGCAAGATGTGCGAGTTGAAGCAGGTGTTCTGCATCATTCTTTTTTCTTCCCTGCACCAAGTAACCGCCTGTAACATGCACAGACTGCGGACAGAGCCCTATATGTGCAATTACTGGTATACTTGCTTTATTAAGAGCGTAAACCGTGTCGATGTATTCCTCATTTACTTCCAGTTTTACAGATTCTGCATTCCCTTCCTTTAACAGCCTTCCCGCATTATTTATGGCACTTTCCACAGACACCTGATAGGATAGGAAAGGCATATCGGCTGCGAGGTGTGCGTTTTTAATACCCCGTGATACTATTTTTGTGTGGTAAATCATCTCTTCAAGACTTACTGAAAGCGTGTTTTCAAGGCCCTGTATTACATTTCCGAGTGAATCACCCACAAGGACGGAATCAATTCCGGCAGAGTCTACAAGCTCAGCTGTAGCTGTATCATAAGCGGTGATCATCGAAATCTTATCACCTTTTTGCTTCATCTGTTTAAATTTAGTTATTCGAATTTTTGGCATATGTTAATAATGCCAGCAATGATTAAATATGCCAACAGGGAAAATTGCGGAATATTTAGGAAGATAAATTTATCTATTCAAGAATTACCTTGCCGCTGTATCCATAATCTCTTAGTTTTTTTTTCATGGATTCTGCTTTTGATTTACTTGAGTACATGCCTACCCTTACCCTGTAATACATGTCCCCTTTTATATCGATAGACTCTATTCTTACATCTCTTGTGATACTGGAACTAAGTTCATCCTTCAGACCCATAGCATTCACTTTACTGCTGAATGAACCTACCTGGACAGTGTATATGGGTTTAAAATAATTCTCATTCCTCCGGGAAGGTGAAGATATTACCTCGACCTTTACCTTGGCAACACCAGTCCTTACAAGGTCAATGGATTTTGCTGAACTGTAGGAAAGATCAATAATCCGGCCCCTTATAAAAGGCCCCCTGTCATTAATATTAACTACAACATCCTTTCCGTTTTCTAGATTGGTTACTCTTACAATTGTACCAAATGGCAGTGACTTATGGGCAGCAGTATAGTCATACTTGCTAAACCTTTCACCGCTTGCGGCAAGGTTTCCGTGTTCCTTGTCTCCGTACCAGGAAGCAAGTCCGGTCTGGGTATAACCATCTACATTTTTTAACTCGTCAGAATGTCTGTACCCCCTGGAACTTTTTTTACTGCCACAGCCAAAGGACATAAAAATTATTAGTACCATTCCGAACAATACTGTGTTTTTCATATTAAATCCGTGTTTCAATTATCCTGTACAATCTCTAATTTAACCCTGCATATCCCCTTCCTCATACATCCGAGCTGTGATGCCGCAGACTTGGAGAGGTCGATTATCCTTCCCTTAACATAAGGGCCCCTGTCATTAATCGTGACCACTACCATTCTGCCGTTGTCTATATTCAGGACTTTTACCTTAGTACCGAATTCAAGGGTTTTATGAGCAGCAGTATAGGCCTTCATATCGAACTGATCTCCACTTGCCGTCCTGTTACCATGATGCCCCGGCCCGTACCATGATGCAAGACCTGATTTCACAAAAACCTGGTCCGAGTTTGAGCTGCAGGGTAAAAACAATATCAATAGTATGCAGAATAAATATATACGGGTATTCATATTATTATTTTATTCTGCAATAAATTTCTTGAGATTGTCAAGGATTAGAATAAAATTCTAACCTTAAATATCCGGGGATAAAAAATAATGAGTAATTCAACAGACGATTTTTCACTTATAAAAAGGCTTCCCCCTTATGTGTTCAACGTTGTAAATGAATACAAGACCAAGGCACGGGCACAAGGGGAGGATATAATTGACCTGGGCATGGGAAATCCTGACCAGGCAACTCCTCGGCATATAGTTGACAAACTTATAGAAGCTGTATCAAATCCGAGGAACCACAGGTATTCCTCTTCCGCTGGTATTCCAAAACTAAGGCTCGCAATAAGCAACTGGTACAAAAGAAAATACGATATAGATATAGACCCTGACTCCGAAGCTGTTGTTACTATTGGCTCAAAGGAAGGAATTTCGCACTTAATGCTCTCAATATTGTCTCCCGGGGACAACGTAATCGTACCAAACCCAGCATACCCGATACACATATATTCAGTGATAATATCAAGGGGAGACGTGCAGAGTATTCCTCTTTATGACGAGGGCCAGCTACTTGATTCTATACAAAAGGTTCTCAATGAAGTATGGCCAAAACCCAAGGTTTTGATACTATCATTCCCCAATAACCCTACTACAATGACTGCCAGCCCGGAATTTTTTGAGAAAGTTGTTGACCTTGCAAAAGAAGCCGGTCTGGTCATTGTACATGACCTCGCATATGCCGACCTCTGTTATGACGGATACAAGGCTCCCAGTATATTGCAGATAAAAGGTGCTAAGGACGTAGCAGTGGAATTTTATTCAATGTCAAAAAGTTACAATATGCCCGGCTGGAGAGTTGGCTTTATGGTTGGGAACGAAAGAATAATATCTGCCTTAAAAAGAATTAAGAGTTATCTAGATTATGGCATCTTTCAGCCAATCCAGATAGCTTCTATCCATGCACTTAACAGTCCGCAGGACTGCGTTGAGGAGATAAATGCTCTTTATCTTTCGAGGCGTAACAAATTAATAGAATCCTTTAACAGGGCAGGATGGGAAATACCCACACCAAGGGCAACGATGTTTGTATGGGCAGAAATACCTGAACAGTTCAAAGATATAGGTTCACTTGAGTTTTCTAAACTGCTTATTGAAAAAGCAAAAGTTGCTGTTTCCCCAGGAATAGGGTTCGGACAATACGGTGAGGGTTATGTAAGACTTGCCCTTGTCGAAAATGAAATGAGAATCATGCAGGCAGCACGTGGAATAAAAAAAATAATGTAATAAAATCAGAAAGCCTGACCCACACTTAGCCAAACCTGGAACCTGTTTAAATCCGGGTTTGGATTGAGTGCATATCCGAAATCCAGTCTTAAAGGCCCTATGATGGTGTTATATCTGATACCCGTACCAACCGCGTATTTTAGTTTATCCAGGGGATAGCTGAAACTGTCGGGAAAAACATTGCCGTAATCAAGGAATACAACACCCCCCAAATCTGCATAAAAGGGAAACCTTACTTCAAGGTTTCCTACGAGCAGGGAGTTACCGCCAAGCGGGTCTTCATTGCTGTCCAGCGGCCCCAGTTTTTGAAAGGGAAAACCCCTCACACTGTTGCTGCCACCAGCGAAAAACCTTTTAAAAATAGGAACATCAAACTCCCCGGTTGAACCAAACGGGTACAGCATCCCGAACTGTAATCTTTTTGCGATTACAATGTCTTTTTTGATCTCTTTGTATAACCTAATATCGGTAAATGAAAGAAGGTAGTTTACATTTGAACCAAAAAGTTTTAATGCTGTTTCAAATCTCTGGTCGGCAAATACGCCTTTCTTGGGGTCAAAGATATTATCGGTTGTATTATAATTCAGTCCACCGCCAAATGTGGTTAGAAACACGTTTTCCTGGCTCTGTTCTATTGGTGTCCTTGTGGCCTGGGAGTTAATCCTTGAATAAATTACATTAAAAGACCCGTTTCCCCTCAGGTGCCGGCTTAACCTTTTAGACAATGTTAATGAGGATATTACAGATGAGCCTTCATAACCCGGGAGGTCGTCTCGCTGGAAATTTACAAGAGCTGTGAGTTCGGAGTCACGCCCGAAGACATGGGGCTGGGTAATACTGGTCTGAATCAACTGAATAATAAAAGATGCTTTCATAAGTACATCAAGGTTCCTGCCGCTGCCAAGAAAATTTCTCTGGGTCCAGCCGATCTGGCCCCTTAATTTATCTTCCGTACCAAAACCTACCCCAAACCTTACACTTCCAAGTTTCCTGTCCACAACAGTTATTAGTGTATCGACGGTAAGGATATCATCGTTATAAATCTGGTTAATAATTACAGACTTAAATAACCCGAGCTGAAAAATTCTTGTTTGAGACTCTGATACTTTTTCGAGTGAATAAACTTCACCCGGTTCAAAAATAATATCCCTTCTCACAAGGTATGTAGGGGTTTTTTTATTTCCTACTATTTCAATGTTGCCAAATCTATATTTATCACCGGGAATTATCTTAAAACTTACTTCCGCCCATTTTTCACTCCTGTTAACAAGTGCTTCAGACTCGATCTCGTGTTTTGGATATCCAAGATTTGAACATATTAAATTTATATCCGATTTGGCTTGCTCAAATTTATTAGGAGAAAACTCTTTTTCAGCCTCCAGGGATATTCTTTCTATAATTTTTTGCCTAATATCAAGGTACTCTTCACCATCAGGATTACCTCGTTGAGCAGGATTCTTGATAACAATACTAAGACTTCTTAGTATTACCGGAGAACCCTGCTCTATTGTTATGTATATTTTTACCCTGTCCCCGGTATCGTTGTAGTTAAGCTTATAATCCACAACCGCATCGTAATACCCATTATTTGCAAATAGTTCCTTTATTCTCTGAATATCGTCTTTAAATACATCGGGGTCAAATTCAGGTTTTTTTACCCAGGGTTTAATAGAAGGGGCCTGAGTTTCAATAGTCTGTCTTATTTCCTTTGTTTCAATCGCCTTATTACCCTTAATCTTGAGTTTGGAAACACGGATCATATCGTCCGTTTCGTCCTGTGCATATACACAATCGGAACAAATTAAGAAAAAAATTAACAGTAGAAGAAAAAGAGAGCTGATTTTAATCTTATTTTTCATAAAGAGAAAAAGTAAGGACTGGTTATAAGAGTTATTATTTAATTGTAATAATCTGTTTTTGGCAGTAATTTTAATTTTATGATATTATTCCAGAAACATTGGATAAGTATAGTAAAATTTAAATATAAATTATCAATACATGCTTAAAAGTTTAAGTTTAGCGTTGTTACTTTCTTTATCATTTTGCTTATATCCTGTGGATTCCCATTGTCAGGAATGGGCCTACATAGGGCATTCAAAAATGCCGGGTGAGTCAAATTTTTATATTTTTACGCTGGCTAAAAAAGGGCCGGGCCCTGATGAGTTGCTTACAACACAAAAACATGTATTCAGTATTCCTCAGAAACTCGGTAAAGGGAGCACATATAATTCTGTACTTATCTCAAGGTCACTTTACTGCAATGAAAGATTAATTTCTACAGATAAAGCAGTTTTTTCAAATGGCATCGGTTCCGTGGTAGGAAGATATGAGAATAAAAACAGCACGAAATTATTTGAAAAAATAGATAGTGGAAAGGAGATTGATTTGTTTCTGATAAAAAAATACTGCACGGGCGAACAACTTAAAAAATGAACGAACTTTTATTTGCACTTTTTTTACTGGCAGGCTTCCTTCTTGGAACTCTGTTTTTTGGTCACCTATTCTATTTTGCTGCGATTTCTTTGCCAAACCTGGTTAGAAACAGTGGAAACAGTACTTTTGGGGAAACACTTATTGAGATGATAAGAAAAGTAATTCCTCTACTTATCTGGATTGCATTATCAGTAGGTCTTGTAATGGTGATAAACAACTATTTCTCTTTCTATATCAAGCTTTTTTATTGCGGTCTTGCAATTGCATTTATCTTTTCGGTGAGTGGTTTTAAACGGATAACCGGAAAATAGAATATATTGCTAGGGCGTAAAGGTTCTTGTGCCCGGGCCACCCTGCTGAGAGAAGTTCCCATCCTTGAACATCTGGTCAGCCGGGTGTCTGTATTCTCCCTTTCTTTTTGTATTCAGCTCAGACTCCACTTTGGTACTGGCAACCGGGTGATATGTATATTCAAGTTTCAATTTGCCCTTGTCCCTGTTTGCACTCAACACAAGCCCCAGGTGTTCAATATCCCATTCCCAGATATCGTATGAAAACATATTGTCAGTTGCAGAAGGTTCACCGTGTCTTGATACAATTTTCTTAAGTAATTCGTTCTGTATATCTATAAATTCGAGATCATCACTGGTTTTTATCATTACGGCTGAACTCATAAGTTTGTTATGAAAAAATTCAAGCCTTGTTTTTTGATCTATTCCTTTTACTTCCGTAAGGTCTACAACTACCCCTTCAAATATTATGGTCCTCACCTTTTTGGAATCCATCTCATTTTTAATTATGTTGTGGCCGTTATTTTTTATCTGCTTTTTCGCATCTCCGTCGGACATTCCAAACTCAAATCCCAGTGGGGCCGGGTTGGTGGAATCAGCAGTTACAAATCCAGTAGTAATGGTAAGTGTTACAAATAAACAAAATACTATTCTAAGGAGTGTTTTCATTTTTTGTTCTTATAAATTACCAGTTTTATAGTTAATAATTATAACATTAAAGAATATTTCAAATCAAATTATTAATATTCAATATCCTGTCAAATATGCCCGGCAATTATTAAACCCCTGTTGTTAAAAAAAGTTTTAAACCATGCTGGAAATTGAAATAGATCAAAGCTTTGGTACATTAACTGCAATCCTTTTAACTTGTAATACAATTTAATTTTTTACAGGAAAGAATTTATGCACGAAATAAAGAAATTTATAAGAGACATTCCTGACTTTCCAAAAGAAGGAATTTTATTCAGAGATATTACTCCTCTTCTCCAGGATGCAGGTGCATTTGAGAGCTCAGTGAATCAGATGGCCGAATTACTTAAGGGGCAGGACATTGATTACCTTGTGGGTATTGAATCAAGGGGTTTTATTTTTGCTTCTGCGCTCTCGATAAAAATGCAAAAGGGATTTATTACTGTTAGGAAACCAGGGAAACTGCCATTTACAAGGATCCAGGAGTCCTATGACCTTGAATATGGTTCAGACTCTCTTGAAATTCATGACGATTCCTTAAAGGACGGTAAAAATGTAGTAATCGTAGATGACCTGCTGGCAACAGGGGGTACCGCCCTGGCAACAGGGAACCTGATCAAACAGCTTAACGGCAACATTGTCGGATATCTTTTTTTGATTGAACTGCCTGATCTGGATGGTGCTGAAAAACTAGGCACTGAAAATGTATGGTCTTTATTAAAATATACCGATTAAAATATTACTATGAGCACACTAAGGGTAAATCTTAAACAAATTGTCGACAATTCCTACGATATTAAAATCGGGAAAGATCTGTTCGAAGACTTTATTTCCGGACTGAAAGAAAATCCTATTGCGTATTCCTATGTAATAGTGACCGATTCAAATGTAAGGAAACTCTATGGTGAAAAGCTTAAAAGCCTGATTGATGGGATAGCAGAAAAAACGCTCCTGATTGATTTCCCGGCTGGAGAGATGCAAAAAACAAGGGAGATCAAAACTGAAATCGAAGACAAAATGCTGGAAGCGGGTTTTGGCAGGGATTCAGCATTAATTGCTCTTGGCGGGGGTGTAGTAGGTGATATTGCGGGTTATGTCGCAGCTACATATACAAGGGGAATTCCTTATATCCAGGTCCCAACCACCCTGGTTGCCTGTGTTGACAGTTCGATTGGAGGGAAAACTGCTGTCGACACGCCTCATGGGAAAAATCTGATTGGATCATTTTACCAGCCTGAAGCGGTAATCATTGATATAAATACATTAACCACACTTGGGCCTGAAGAAATCAGGGAAGGCCTTGCAGAGATTATAAAATACGGAATTATTGCAGATTACGAACTGTTTGAATTAATAGAACAGAAATCAGATGATATATTCAACTACAATATTGAACTGCTTTCATTAATTGTAGAGAAATGCTGCCGAATAAAAGGTGATGTGGTTGAAAATGATGAAAGGGAATCAAATTTACGAAAGATATTAAACTTTGGACATACCATTGGCCATGCAATTGAAAACCATTCCAACTATACACTTACCCATGGGAACTCGATATCCATAGGTATGGTGCTTGAAGGACGTATTGCCGTTAACCTCGGTATATTGTCCGCAGAAGACCTGGAGAGGGTAAGATTAGTCTTTATAGCTGCCGGGCTGCCTGTGGAAATACCTTTTGACATAGACCCAGAAAAACTGATCTCGTCTATGAAAATTGATAAAAAATCACGGGCCGGCGTAATAGAGATGTCACTTCCCGAAGCCATTGGAAAGATTTACAGCATTGACGGTAAATATTCTTTAAAAATTGATGATGAGACTATAAGAGAAGTTTTTTGATCAGTTTATGAACCAGGAAACACCTAATAATCCCGCACTAGACATTTCTGTTCTATCTTTACCTTTAAGCAAAGAAGAAATCTTTGGTAATGACAAGAACTCTGCCCTTGAGATTGGTTTCGGGGAAGGAGAGTTTATAGTTGAAGTTGCTAAAAATAACCCAAACTGGAACTACCTCGGTATCGAGATCAAGTATTTCAGGTACAAAAAAGCCTTAAAACTCGTCCTGAACCAGAACATCAGGAATATAAAACTTATTCATTTTGATGCGGACCTGGCTGTAGAGCAGGTATTCGCTTCAAATATATTTGACAGGGTATATATAAATTTTCCTGACCCCTGGCCCAAGGACAGGCATAAAAAACACAGAATAATAAACAATAATTTCCTGGATAATCTTTATAATATAATGAAAGAACAGGGCATACTTGAATTTACCAGTGACCACCTTGATTATGTAACCCACACAATCGAACATGTTGACAGCCATAATAAATTTTCAAACATTTTTGGCAAACAGGGTTATTCCCATTTAATTGAGAACAGGCCCCATACAAAATTTGAAAAGGAATTCCTGGATAAAAAAAGGCAGATCTATTACCTTTCATTTAAGAAACTTTAGCATTATAATTTTATTGCAACAGTTCTAGGAGAAAAAAAATGAACTTAAAACAAATAGCTCTTTTAATAATTATAGCTACAGTACCTCTGCTCTACAGTTGTTCGGGAAGTGGTAGTGGTCCGGGATACCTGTTTCAGATAATTTTAATAGTAATCCCTTTGTTTATTATAGGACATTATCTTCATAAAAAAATTGAATCAGCAAATGAATCGCTTTATGTGATTGAGGGGCAATTAAGAAAACTAACTACCAGGATTGAGGCGCTTGAAGAAAAGTTGAACGAAAAGACTTCCGCAAAAAGAACAAAAAAGTAACTTTTACTTTATCTGATCACGGTATTGAGAAGGTACAGACCCAACATTATTGCTAATGTGTTGAACCCCGTTTTCATCAACCCATTTAATCATACCGGAACGGTTTTTAGACTTTGAACTTGAAACATCATTATATTCAATTGTTTCTTCCTGGATAATTTTTGGTTGTTTTTGATCAACTCCCTGGGCTTTGGCCTGTTCCTGCTCTTTTAATTTCTTGTCCTGTATAGATTTATTAACTTCAAGATTACTTGGCCTGTTGCTTGTTTTGGAACCAAGCGAGCCTGCTGCATCGTTAATCGCACCTTCTTCGGTTGTAGTACCGAGCGAAGACAGCCCGTATGGATTAAGGTCCTCTGACGGCCTAACTATGTAATCAGGAAAATCCGGTGGAGGCTGCGAAGGGCTGCTCTGGGCATAAGATACGGTAAAACTTAACGGCAAAATTAATAATGCTAATAATAGTTTTTTCATTTCATTCTTCCCTCGTTGAACTATCAAAAGAATAATCTCTATTATCTCTTTTATCAATCGAATTTATATTGGGGATTAAACAGAGAATAAGCCCTAAAACAAAAGAAAATATTGGTATTTCACACGTTGACATTAATTATTTCAATGTAATAGTATTAACTCTTTTATATAAAACCGGAGGCTTTTTCCATGATTGTTGTAATGAAAAATGAGGCAACTAAAGAGGAAATTGATAAAGTTAAATCTCTTATTCGAGAACTGGGCTATAAACCCCATCCGATAGAAGGTATTTTAAGGACAGTTATTGGTGTTGTAGGCGATGACCGCGGCAAACCGCATCATGCTGAAGTTTTAAGACAGTTCAACGGGGTGGATAAGGTTGTACCAATTGAACAGCCCTATAAACTTGCCAGCAGGGAAGTACAGGGATCAACTTCTCCCGTAATAGTAGCGGGAACTATTGTTGGAGACAAGAATATAGCAGTTATTGCAGGCCCCTGTTCAGTTGAGAATGAAGAACAGCTTATGGAGATTGCCAAATCCGTAAAGGCATCCGGTGCAACAATGCTTAGAGGTGGTGCATTTAAGCCCAGGACTTCACCCTATTCTTTCCAGGGACTTGGAAAAGAAGGTTTAAAGCTTCTTGCAGCAGCAAGAGAAGAAACAGGCCTCCCAATAGTAACCGAACTTATGGACCCGAACGATATAGAACTTCTTGAAGAATATGCCGACGTACTGCAGATCGGGGCTAGAAATTCCCAAAACTATGCACTTCTCAAACTTGTAGGCAAATCAAAAAAAGCTGTTTTACTAAAAAGAGGAATGTCCACTACAATAAATGAATTTTTAATGTGTGCTGAATATATTCTATCAGAAGGCAACCCTAACGTAATGCTATGCGAAAGGGGAATCAGAACTTTTGAAACAGCTACTAGAAATACTTTCGACCTTAATGCCATACCGGTACTAAAGGAAAAAACCCACTTACCTGTATTTGCAGACCCAAGTCACGGTACAGGCTACTGGCAGTATGTAACCCCTATGACCCTTGCAGCCATTGCAGCAGGTGCAGACGGACTTTCAATTGAAGTTCACAATAATCCTGAAATTGCAGTAAGCGACGGCGGCCAATCACTCAAACCTGCAAAGTTTGAAGACCTCATGAAAAAAGCAGCTCCCGTAGCAGCCGCAGTAGGAAGGACTATATAGTTCTTGCTGTCTTATTGAAAATATTCTCAAATTTATATAAACTCCCCCTTTAAATCTTTATAAAAAGTTAGGGGAGTCTTTATGAAATTTTTATCTACATTAATCCTTACAGTATTTCTATTTTTATCATATACGCAATCTTCCTTTTCTCAGATCACCATTGAAGCACCGCCCGAGGTACCAGCCGGATCTGATTTTGAACTCACATGGACCGGGCCAAACAATAAGCATGATTTCATATCAATCGCTGAAGTTGATATGGAGGACAGGAAATACAGGAACTACGTGTTCGCAAAGAGGGGCAAAGTTGTAACATTTCGTGCACCGGATGAACCCGGACAGTACGAACTCAGATATATAGACGGGGCTACATATACCGCATTGGAAAGAGTACCAATCACAATACTGGAGACAACAGCCACAGTTGAGGCACCACCGGAAGTTGTAGGCGGGTCCGATTTTACAGTACTCTGGATCGGCCCCGATAACAGGCAGGATTTTATCACTATAATCCAGGCTAATGCCAATGAGGGGAAATACAAAAACTATACATATACAAAAAGGGCCAAAAAAGACCGTGACGGCAATCTGTATGTTAATTTGAAGGCACCAGACGATGCGGGATCTTACGAGGTAAGATATCTTTCAGGCCAGAAGTACTTCACACTTGGAAGGACTCCTATCACCGTAACCGCATCAGGTGCGACCCTCGAAGCCCCGCCCGAAGTAACTGCAGGGTCAAATATAAATATATATTGGACAGGCCCGGATAATCACCGTGATTTTATTACGATAATAGAAGTAGATGCCGAGGAAGGGAAATACGGTAAATATTCTTATTTAAATAAAAGTAATAAGGACAGGGATGGAAATTCATACATTACACTTAGTGCCCCTGACGAAGCTGGGTATTTCGAGATACGGTATTTGACAGCACAGAGCTATAAGACACTCGCTCGTATACCCCTCAATATTACTTCAACCGAAGCTGCAATTGAAGTGCAGGATAAAGTAAGTTCGGGTTCAAAGTTCAATGTATTCTGGACAGGCCCTGATAATGACAGAGACTTTATCACTATTGTCCCTGCAGATGCAGAAGAAGGTACTTATAAGAACTACACATATACTAAAAACAGCAAGAAAGACAGGGACGGCAAAGTATACTTAACTTTATCCGCTCCGGAAGAGACTGGAAATTACGAGATCCGCTACCTGACCGGGCAAAAGTATATTACACTTGCCCATGTACCGATTACCCTGACAGAGGTGACCGCGACTCTTGATGCGCCAGATCAGATCGTTTCTTATGACAAGGTCGCCGTAACATGGACAGGCCCCGGCAATGATACTGATTTTATTGCCATATACAATGGAAATGACGAAGTAGCCAAACTAACAGGCCACGGCTATATCAAACGCGGCAATCCTATTCATATAAGGGGCCCGAAAGAGCCTGGCACGTATGAAATAAGGTATGTAACTGGCCAGCAAAGAAACATTCTTGCAAGAAAAACACTTGAGGTAATTCCTTCAAATGAACCAGGTACATTAAAAATACTCGCGGGCCCCGGCGGCAGCGGATTCCCTTCTGCAAGTATAGGTGCTGTGGAACTGATACTTGATGCTTCCGGGAGTATGCTCAAGAAAATGAACGGAACACCACGTATTGATATTGCCAAAAACGCGGTAATTAAACTTGTAATGAACAGCCTCGAACCAGAAACCCCATTTGCTCTTCGTGTGTTCGGTCATATGGAAGCAGACTCATGCCGCACTGACCTTGAAATACCACTTAATCCGCTTGACAAGGCACAAACAGTATCAAAGGTTAAATCAATCCAGGCAAAAAACCTTGCCAAGACCCCGATTGGCAAGTCACTTAGAATGATATCAGACGACCTTGCAGGTGTTGAAGGCAAGACTATAATTGTACTAATAACAGATGGTGAAGAGACCTGTGATGGTGACCCGCAAAAAGAGATCCAGAGTTTAATTGACCAGGGTTATGATGTGAGGGTAAACATAGTGGGATTTGCTATCGATGAACTCATGCTCAAGGAAACTTTCAGGAAATGGGCAAGAGTCGGCAACGGAAGCTACTTTGATGCAGCAGATGCTGATGAGCTGGCTGACAGCATACAAAAAGCCATAGAAATTCCATATGAAGTACTGAACCAGGAAGGAGACGTAGTGGCAACAGGTGTACTAAACGGCGATCCCGTATCAATACCAGCCGGTACATATAATATAAATGTTTTCTTAAGCCCGGTTCAGAAAATTGAAGGTGTTGTTATAGAACCTGAACTCGAAAAGGTCTATACACTCGAATAAAATTAATTACTTACTTACCCTTTTTAAATAAGAAGAGCCTTAAATTATTTTTATTTTTTTTACCGGCCTGCAATGAATAACGTTAAGAAAATTTGATTTAAAATTGTAAAGAAACGTATAGGGGTAGAGGCGGGATTATACGTTTTAGATTTTAAATTGAATTTTCAGTGTATGAATTGCCCAGCCTTGATTTTTGGTTCTTTGTATCAAGACAAAGAACATAAAGATAATTGGAAGGTATTCATAAGTGTTTTAAAAAGTAATTACTGTACTATCTCCTTCTTCAATGCAGGAATCACATCCACATGGTGCCCGATCATCTTCCACTTGCCGTCTTCTTTCCTGAACACACTTGATGCCCTGAGCGAATCATCCTTATTAAGGCTTTCACCATCAACATCAGCACTTTTAACAAGCTGGTGTGTAACGGCAATATCACTGCCTACATTTACCGTAACATTTGAATGCACTACTTTCCCGCCTATATTAACGCTTGCCTGCTTAACCCAGTCGGCATACATAGCTTTCCAGCCAACCTGGTAGCCGCCGTCCGCCCCCATGTATGCAATATCTTCAGAATGGGACCATACAGCCTTAGCAGGGTTAGGATCGCCAATAAACATAACATTTAACGAAGCATAAAAACCATCCAGTGCCAGCCTTACAGCCTGCTCCTCGTTATCAGATACAACAGTACTGTTTAGAGAAGCACAGGACCCAAATGTAATTGCCATTATTAATAATAATCCTAATTTTCTTTGCATTTTATTCCTCCCGTTTTTTTATGGAGACATTACTATCTAAGAACAGCTTAAGATTTAATTATTACTTTTCTACCTGAGATGCTTAGCCTTCCTTCGCAGAAGTGTTCTATTGCTTTAAATATAATTCTTATTTCTTCCCTGAAGATTCTTCTAAGTAGTGAATCTTCACTATCGTTTTCTTTAACAAGGACAGTTGCCTGTAGTATTATTGGGCCGGTATCAACCCCTTCATCTACAAAATGAGCAGTGCATCCCGCTACTTTAACCCCGTAATCAAGGGCCTGCTGTGTGGCATTAACACCGGGGAAAGAAGGCGAGAGTCCCGGATGAATGTTAATCACCCTGTTTTTATAATGATTCAAAAATAAGGGAGTAAGCACCCTCAGAAAACCTGCAAGGACAACCAGTCCGATATTGTACTTTTCAAGCCTCCGGATCATTTCGGTTTCAAACTCTTCTCTGGTATCAAAATCGTTGTGGTCAACCACTTCAATGGTCATAAATGGATTAACAATTTTTTCAACAATATAAGGAAATCTCTTATTTGTTAACATTACGGGGAAGTTGGCTGACTTTACACAAAGTGCTTTGTATACACCAAATGGAAGTAAATAACCCAGGTTGGTGTTACAGCCTGATTCAGTAACAAGAATTGCAACATTTGTTTTTTTCATTATTTAATAATTACTTTTCTGCCGGAGATACTTAACCTGCCTTCGCAGAAAAGTTTTACGGCCTCGGGGAATATCCTGTGTTCTTCCTTATGGATCTTTTCTAGAAGTGAGTCCTCACTATCTGAATCATAAATTGGAACAACTGACTGAAGTATTATCGGCCCTGTATCTACACCATCATCCACAAAATGTACAGTAACCCCTGTAATTTTTACACCATAATCTAATGCCTGTTTTGCTGAATGTATCCCGGGAAATGATGGCAGTAGTGCGGGATGCAGGTTAATTATCCTGTGTTTATAATTATTAACAAAGAATGAAGTAAGAATCCTCATAAACCCTGCCAAGACTATTAGCTTTACATTATATTTTTTTAGTCTTTCTATTAGTTCGGCCTCAAAAGCTTCCCTGGTATCAAACTCCTTATGGTCCACGACTTCGACAGGGATATTGTGTTTAAGCGCCCTTTCAAGGGCATATGCGTCGGGTTTATTGGATAGTACTACTGCCAGGTTGGCTGACTTAATCTGTGCGTCTATAATGGCCTGTAAATTAGTACCCGAACCGGATACAAATACAGCTATATTTTTCTTACTCATAGGATAGGAATTTTAATTAAAGAGTGTGAAAAATCAAAAAAAACAGACAAACTCCAATAATCTGTTGATTTTTATCTAATAAATTTTTTTGTTCTTTAATCTTGATACAAAGAACAGAAAAAATAAAAATGTATTGTGGAAGAATTTTGTGTTAAAAAAGTTTCGATGCACGTTCAAAATTATATGAAAGATTTTTGCAGGAAGGAAATAAATTCTAGGATTATTGGTTCACTTAATTGATCTTTGGAAATTTAAAGATTAATTAAGTGAACCAGGCAACTACCTACTTTCCCACTCATTAAAGAGCAGTATCATCGGCCTTGAAGGTCTTAACTTCCGGGTTCGGAATGGTACCGGGTGTGACCCCTTCAGTATTGCCACCCAATTCAGGAAAACATTCTAATAATTTATGATGAATTGTCAATATGGGAGTGAAAAAAAATGAAAATTAGGCTGTGGGATAGTTATTTATTGCTACTGTCTTTCGTGGTGTTGCATTTTGGGTTAATCAGAATTAAAAAAATTTTAAGGTAACTAACGCAGCACTATATTTTTCTTGCCACTGTTCTAATCTATATAACTTTTAATAGGTGAGGTTTTACTGGTTTTCTTTAGTTTGCTGATAGCTTTTACTTCAATCTGCCTTACCCTTTCCCTCGTCACTTTAAATTTAGAACCTACTTCTTCAAGAGTATGTTCCTTCTCTTCATCAAAACCGAACCTCATTTTGACAATATTTTCTTCCCTGGGGTTAAGAGTTGTATACAGTGCATCACGCATAAGTTTCTTAAGTTCATTCATTTCGAGGACTTCTATTGGTGATTTTGCTTCGTTGTCCTCTATAAAGTCCATTAAGCTTCCATCTTCATCACCTATTGGGGTTTCAAGTGATATAGGGTCGCGGGCTATCTTCATTATCTTTGATACTTTATCCACCGGCATACCCACTATACTTGCAATCTCTTCCGGCTGAGGTTCCCTTCCGAGGTCTTGTACCAGTTTCCTGGATGTTTTAACGAGTTTGTTTATATTCTCTGTCATATGGACTGGTATTCTTATTATCCTGGACTGGTCAGCAAGAGCCCTCGTAATTGACTGCCTGATCCACCAGGTAGCGTATGTTGAGAATTTATAGCCCCTCTGGTACTCAAACTTTTCAACTGCTCTCATAAGGCCTATATTTCCTTCCTGTATTAGGTCAAGAAACGGCAGACCCCTTTTTATATATCTTCTCGCTATACTTACAACCAGTCTTAGATTCGATTCGATTAATTCCCTTCTGGCTTCATGCGTAATATTTTTCCCCTTTTTCAGCTTTGAAAGGGATTTCCTAACAGAGGTGTGGTCATCTTCCCCGTACTGGGCCTGTATATCTTCGAGTTCTCTTTTAAGTTCGAGACTGGTTTGTAGTGAACTTTCGTCACTTTTGGAATTGTTTCGTTCAATTCTTTTGCTGAGGACTTCCATCCTGTGTATGTAGTCCTTTGCTTCGGTGATTATTCGTTCCATCTGTAAGGAGTTGAGATTTATTTCCTCGAGATGCGATACAATAATGTCGTTGTTACTTTTGAGTTTTTTCAAAAAAGGCTTTTTCTTGCTTTTAGAACTTATTCTGATTTTATTGGCAAGTTTTTCATTATCAAGGTAAAGATTGGTAATAGATGTAATTGATTTACGAATACCGAATAGTACTTCTTCATCCTTAAGCTCGTTGTCTTCGTCTACATCTGTTACTTCGTGGACTGTAAGCGCGCCTTTCTGAAGTTTTTCGCCCAGGTTTATTACTTCCCTTATCATAAGTGGGCATTCAATAATTGATCTTGCTATAAGTTTTTTTCCTTTTTCAATTTTTTTGGAAATTAGTATCTCTTGTTCACGAGATAAAAGGGAATGTCCTGCAATATCCTGCAAGTAGGCCCTTATTGGATCATTTTCGGCATATTTAAGGCTTCTAGCGGCAAAAACTATTTCTCCCGAGCCTTGAGAGTTTTTTTCATCTTTTGCTTCACTTCCATCAGATTCAGAGTCTCTACTATCCGTTCCGTTTAAATTCTCGTCTTCAAGATACTTATCTTCTTCAGACATATGGTTCTCTAGCTCCTGACTCTCTTTTTCACCATTCTTTGGATCTTTGAATGCAAGGCTCTTTTTACGCATTATGAAGCTCACTCTTTAACTGTTTTTCTTCGAGTATAAGATTCCTGTAGTCCTCAAGCAGTCTTTTCTCTGCTTCCATGTCGGAATCTGTTTTTAATAACTGAATCTGGTTTCTCTTGCTAAGCAGCTTTTCCTTCACCTTTCTTAATTTTAACCTGTTTATACATTCTGTTAACATCTGTTTTGCAAAATTATTATCTTTTATTTCATCGGATGAAAATACGGCTTTGGAAATAAGTGTCTGTGAATCGGGATCTGAAATACTGTTTATAAGAGAATTAATGTCTTCATAATCTCCCGAAATGTTTTTTTCAATGATTTCCTGTATGTTGCGGTCAGCAATATAATCGTTTAGGGATTCCGCAATACTTCCTGATATAAGTTCAGGATATTTGAGGCAGATCTTTAGAATAAGAAGTTCATAAGAATCAATTTCCACCCGTCCTCCGGGTTCCGGTTTAGGAGCAGTCTCACTTCTTGCTGAGCCTGCATTCAGTAAAGAATGAATATCATTCTCCCTGAACCCAAAGGTATTTGAACACTGTTTTATATAATGTGACCTTTCGACTGTGCTGTTTATCTTGAGTGCAAACTCCACAAGGTTTTCAGCAAGCTCAGGCCTTGAGAACCTGCCACTGTTAAACTCTTCTGACATTTTATTGATAAAATATTCCACTAATTCATCTGACTCATCTATAAGACTTTCCAACCTGGCAGGGCCGTTATCAATAATAAAACGGTCAGGGTCAGTTCCGTCAGGCAACATAACCATCTTTGGGTTTATACCCGTCTGAAGTAAAATCTCACCCGTCCTTAATGCAGCCTTAACACCAGATCCATCTCCATCATATAATATTACTACATTTTTAGTATATCTCTTCAATATTCTGGCATGATCGGTGCTAAAGGAAGTACCGAGAGTTGCAACTACATTTTTTATACCACCCGAGTAAAGGCTAAGAAAATCCATGTACCCTTCAACAAGTATTGCTCTTCCGGTTTTTTTAATATGTTCTATAGAATTAAAAAGGCCGTAAAAGGAACTTCGTTTTTTATAAAGTGCTGATTCTGGTGAATTCAGATACTTGGGTTTATCATTCTCATCCAGGACTCTGCCTCCAAAACCTATCACATCTCCGTTAACATCTATTATAGGAAACATTATCCTGTGCCTGAAACGGTCGTAATATTCATCCCTGCCGTCTTTACGCACTAAAAGCCCGGTTTCGGTTGCATATTGAAATGGAACACTTTTTTCCTTAAAGATTTTAAGAAGGTTGTCCCATCCCTCACTTACGTATCCGAGTTTAAACTCTTTAGCAATTTCCGAATTAATTCCCCTGCCCGCAAGATAATCCCTTGCAGACTCAGAGTTTTTATTTCTTAGTAGGTTTTTATGAAAAAAGGAGATAGCAAGATTGTTTACTTTTAACAGGTTTGACCTGTTCGAAGATTTTTGTTTCGTGGTTTTATCAGTAGATAGCGTAATATTAAGTTTCTGTGCAAGTTCTTCAAGGGCTTCCCTGAAAGTAAGGTTCCGGTAATTTACGAGGAAGCTGAAAATATCGCCGCCTGCTCCGCAACTGAAACAATGATAAAGTCCCTTCTCTTCGTTTACCTGCATTGATGGGTTTTTATCGTCGTGGAAAGGACAAAGGCCTGTATAGGTTCTTCCGGATCTTTTGAGAGATATATAGGTACCAATAAGGTCAACAATGCTTAACCTCCGCTTTATCTCTTCAATTGCAAAATCGTAGGAAGATGTTCCCATTAACTTTTGTAAAGCTTAATAATATTAATTACGTTTTTGAAACAGATTTAAATTCAGAGAATAAGTACTGCTAGTTCCTGGTTTTTTTCATCTGGCGTTTTTTAGCAGCGTATTTTTTCTTCTTCTTTGTCTGGCTTGGCTTTTCGTAGTATTCGCGCCTTCTGACTTCAGATAAAATTCCACCCTTTTCTACCTGTTTCTTGAATCTCTTTAAAGCGCTGTCAATACTTTCTGTGCTGCCTACGTGAATACCTGGCATATGTTGTTACGACCTCCTGATTACTAAAAAAACAAAGTAAAAATAAAGAATGATGATCCCATTGTCAAGTGCAATATTTAATCTTTTCTGGGGAATACACCAAAATTTTCACAATTTTTCTTTATTTGCTCTTCAATTCTTTCTGCGTTTTGTTTTTGATATTCATGGTCATACTCTTCTTCCAACCTGTGTTCCTCGTATCTTACAAGCCACGAATCCCTGCTGTCACGGACTTTATCAATCAATGCCATCTTTTTACTCCTGAATATTTAATTTAATAATGATTTTACAGGTGTGATCTCAATTTTTCCATTAAATTTTGGAATTTCCTCGGAAAGTGCCTCTATTGTCTGGGGATATGGGTGGCATATGCCAATTGCATAGCCATTCTTTTCCGCCTTGCTTATCAACTTCTTTAGCTGACTTTTCACATAACTTTTACCCTTTTTCTTATTATCGAGAAATACGTCCCTTCTTGCTGCACCTACCCCTTCATCCCTTGCAATACTATATCCTACGGAATTCGGGGTGGTCAGGCTGTCAACAAAAAAGAGCCCTTTGCTTTTTAAATTTAGTATCACAAGCCTCATAAGTTCTTCGTTCTCGGTAAATTTGGATCCCATATGATTATTTACCCCGATTACATTTGGGACTGATGCCAGGTTCGAGTTAAGCTGAGCTATTATCTTATCCTTGGGCTGGCCTACAAGTAAAACACCCTCTCCTGCATCGTCTGCGTTATAACCGGAAGAGGCTTTTGGTTCCATTGGCTGGTGAAGAATTACATCTATACCAATTTCACCTGCTTTTTCTGCCGCATACACAGAATAGGGCCTGTTAGGCATAATCGCAAATGTAATATTTGGAGAAAGTTTTACAAGCTGGTCAACATACTTTTTATTAATACCTACATCATCAACTATTATCGATATTCTGGGTTTACCTCCACCAGGTGCCTTCGACACATAGCTGTATTCCCCCGCAATGTCGGCCTTCTTTGATTTAATCAGTTCATCCAGGGCTTTTTCAGGTTCTTTTTCCGGTGGTTTTGTTTCACGTTTTTTTACAACAATCTTTGGTTTATTAAAAACAAATTTGAGTTTATGAGTGTCATAACCATCTATTTTGATGCTGGCAGTATAGCCGTTTTTTGAATCAGCTATGTTGAAATCAAGTTTTTCATTTTCACCTGATCCGCCTATATCTTTCAGCAGTCCAGACAGGCTGCTTTTACTGATTTTTTTGCTAAGCTTAATATTTTTTTCATTCTTAACCCAACTTATACCATCTCTTTCCATACTGGTGTCTTTTTCATCAGTAATATTCTTTTCAGAAATCCCAAGTTTAAAAAACATCCTGAATATTTCGGAATCAATATTTTTTATCTCATCGGCAAGTTGTTCAGATGCCCGGTTAGCTCTTTCTGAAGAAAGATTGCTTTTGAACAGGTTGAGGCTAAAAAGGGTAAAACCGACAAGAACTAAAAAACCCGCTACTATGAGAAATGTCTTGTTATTGTTTACTTTCTTTTTTCTGGGTCTTCGCGGACGTGTTTTCGGAGGAGTTTTACTGGTTTTTTTAGTCAAAATTAAATACCTTGGAAATCAGTTGTCAGTTTTTATTAATAAGCTCAATTGCCCTGTTAAGCTGAACATCTTGGTTCTTATTATCGTTTTTAATAATGATATCAGGCATAACGCCAATTTTATTTATCGCACTTCCCTTTGGTGTGAAGAAACGGGCTGTTGTAAGTTTTACGCCGGAGCCATCCTCAAGTTTGATAATAGCCTGAACTGAACCTTTTCCGAATGTATTGGATCCGACTATAGTAGCATTACCTGTATCTTTAAGAGCCCCAGCAAGCACTTCTGAAGCACTTGCACTTCCTTCGTTGACAAGCACAACGGTGTACTTCGAATCAATATTGTAATTATTATTTGCAAAATATTCTTTGGATTGTTCTATACTTCTGCCCCTGATGCTCACAATCACACCTTCATCTATAAAATCATCTGCCATTGAAACCGCCTGGTCCAAAAGTCCCCCCGGATTGTTCCTGAGGTCAATTATAAGGCCGTTTAGATTGTTGCCGCTCTGTTTGTTTAATTTATTGTAACTATTAAGAAAATCGTCCCTGGAATTTTTCTGAAACTGAAGGACTTTTATATAAGCTATATTCCCGTCAAGCATTTCCGATCTAACACTCTTAATCCTTACTATTTCCCGCCTTAGTGTTATGTTCCTGGGCTCTTTCATACCTTTTGAACGTATAGATAGTAACACTTTAGAGCCGACAGGCCCCCTTAGCTGCCTAATGGCTTCTACAGAACTTATACCACGGACACTTTTACCGTTAATTGCCAGGATTACATCACCCGGTTTAATACCCACACGTGAAGCCGGTGTATCTTCAATAGGTGAGATAATTGTAAGCAACCCGTTTTTGTTTGTAACTTCTATACCCAGGCCGCCAAATTCTCCGTATGTATCCACTTCGAGTTCATTGAAATTCTCAGGTGAAAGGTATACAGAATAAGGGTCTAGTGTTCTAAGCATACCATTTATTGCCTGCTCGGTAAGCTTCTTTGATTCCACTTCGTCAACATAGTTGTTCTCTATTAAATCCAGCACTTTGGTAAAATTTGAGAGGCCCTTGTACACCTCATCGTTAGAGGCAAAAAGGGGCAACTGGAAACATAATAAAATAAGTGTTGTATAAGTTATCTTTTTCATAATAATTTAGTAGATTATATTAATAATATTGATTCAGAAAAACTAGAATATTGCAACTAGATTTTTTCTGATAAAGTATTACAATTTAGAACTTTAAAAAAACCAGGCACATATGACTCAATTATTTTTAAACCTCATTAAAAGATATCTGGAAAGTTTCAGTACTTCTATTCCTGAAATTACAAAGAACTGGTTTATTCTCACGAAAGTCCTTTTTTATGTTGGCGCCGTATTTGTATATATGTTAACTTTTATTGTATTAGTGTGCGTAATTTTAATTATTCAGATTATCGCTTTCCCGGTATCTATTATATATAAATACCTGTATTAATATTACCCTATGTTTTCCGAATAGAAATCCTTACCTGATTAATTTATGAAGAAAAATCCTGATAAAATAGACAAAAAACGCTTACCGGGGCATGTGGTAATCATAATGGACGGCAACGGTAGATGGGCCGAGCGTAAAAACCTGAGTAGAATCACCGGGCACAGAGAAGGAATAAAGTCCGTAAGCTCCATAGTAGAGGCCGGAAGGGAAGTTGGACTAAAATATATAACCCTCTTTGCTTTTTCAGCCCAGAACTGGAACAGGCCCAAAAAAGAAGTGATAGCTCTAATGGAGCTGCTTAAACAGTACTTGATTGAAGAAGGGGAAAGACTGGTAGAGCAGGACATAAAACTCAATGCTATTGGAAGACTTTATCAACTCCCGGATGATGTCCTTGAAACATTAGAGGCTATTATTAATAAAACAAAAAACTGTAAAACCATGACACTAACCCTCGCACTTAGTTATGGAGGCAGGGAAGAGATTGTGGATACGTTGAAGACATTAATTAAGAAGGGAATAGACCCTGATAATATTAATGAAGAAACCATAAGCAGAAATCTTTATACCGCAGACATTCCAGACCCTGATCTTCTTATCAGGACCAGTGGTGAAATGAGGATTTCTAACTTTCTATTATGGCAACTTGCATATACAGAGATTTACGTAACCAAGACCCTCTGGCCCAACTTCAGGAAAAGGCACTTAATAAAGGCGATTCAGAATTATCAAAACAGGGAAAGGCGCTATGGTCTTACCGGAAAACAAATTCAGAAAAGAGATTAATTTTGAAAAAAGTATCAATTCTAGGATCAACAGGCTCTATAGGCACACAGACTCTTGAAGTCATCTCCCAGTTTCCGGGAAAATTTGAAGTCACTGCACTTGGAGCAGGCAGCAATATTGAGCTACTGAAAAATCAGATTGAGAAGTTTCAACCGAAAATTGCTGTTGTTAAGAATGAAGAATATGCAGATAAACTCCTGAGAAATCTAAGTAGCAGGCAGACAGAAATTATATACGGGGAAGATGGCTATAATAAGATTGCTACACTTACAGAGGCTGACATCGTTATTTCCTCGATGGTTGGTTCGTCGGGGCTAAAACCCACATACGCTGCAATAGAGGCTGGCAAAACAGTTGGCCTTGCCAACAAGGAATCGTTGGTGGTGGCCGGGCAGGTCCTTACCGAGGCTGCAAAAAAGAGCGGATCTCAGATACTTCCGATTGACAGTGAACACAGCGCAATATTCCAGGCACTAAACGGTTCGCCTAAAAGTGAAGTCAAAAAGCTGATAATAACCGCCTCTGGAGGACCCTTTAGAAACACCCCGGCTGATGAACTAACTAATGTGACTGTAGAAAGTGCACTTAACCACCCAACCTGGAAAATGGGTAATAAAATTACTATAGATTCCTCCACTCTTATAAATAAAGGGTTCGAGGTTATAGAAGCCAGGTGGCTTTTTGATATTAACGTTGAATCTATTTCAGTATGGATTCATCCTCAAAGTATTGTACACTCTATGGTTGAGTTTATAGACGGCTCCATCATTTCGCAGCTTAGTATCCCGGATATGAAGATACCTATTGCGTATGCTCTGTCATATCCCGACAGGCTGCCGTTAAGCAAATCGGAAGCAAAACCCATTGACTACTCTCTTCTTTCCTTTGAAGAAGTGGACTTCAATAAATTCAGGGGTCTTGGACTTGCCTTCTATGCAATAAAAGAAGGCGGGACTATGCCGGCAGTACTTAACGCTGCCAATGAAGTAGCAGTAAATGAGTTTTTAAATAAAAAAATAAATTATACAGATATAGTTAATATTATCGAAAAAGTAATGGAACTTCATAAAAGAGAAGATATATTTTCCATTGAAGACAGCCTGGTTGCCGATAGATGGGCAAGATCAGTAGCAAAATCAATTATAAATTAGGAGAAATTAATGACTGCCCTTATAGCATTTTTATTTGTAATAGGAATTCTAGTATTCATCCATGAGATGGGCCATTTTCTTGTCGCAAAATGGCGCGGGGTAAGAGTAGAAAGATTTTCACTTGGTTTTGGGAAAAAACTTATAGGATTTACCAGGGGCGAGACCGAATATATCATATGCCTTCTTCCACTAGGTGGATATGTGAAGATGTACGGCGAAGGTTCGGAAGAAAATGTAATCGTAGATAATGTAAAAAAAGGATCAAATGCTGAGAAAAAAGGCTTTTTATCAGGCGACAGGATTACGAGTATTGAGGGAATTGACTTGAAAGCAGTTTCTTCATGGAAGCAGGTCCTATTTAAATTTAACACCGAACCACAAAAAGAGATGTCCTTGGACATTGAAAGAGACGGCGAAAAAACCGTAATTCTTGCAAACTCAGACGGCATAGAAGGAATCGAGGGTTACACCGAAGAAGAATATCCAAGAGGCTTTTCGAATAAAAGCATATTTTCAAGGTTCCTGATTGTAATAGCAGGACCCATGATGAACTTTCTTCTCCCCTTCATCTTTCTTCCACTGGTATTTTTTATAGGAATAAGTGTCCCTGCTTACCTCGAGAAATCCCCCGTAGTTGGATACATAAGCCCCGGATCACCTGCATACGAATCCGGATTTAAAATAAATGACAAAATTATTTCCATAAACGGTAAAAAAACTGCAACCTGGCGTGATGCCAATATTGGTTTTCAGTCAAACCCCGATTCAACAATAAATGTTGAAGTGGAAAGAGGCGGTTTTGTAAAAGACCTGAGCTTAAAGACCGTTGCATCCAGGGAAGGAATAGTGAATGTGGGACTTGCCGAACCGATTGAAGCAAAAGTAGGTGAAGTTATACCGGGTTCACCAGCCCAGAAGATAGGACTACAGAAAGGCGACAAGGTGGTTGAAATAAACAACCAGAAAATTGCCGACTGGGAAAATATGGCAGAAATAATAAGACAGAATGCAAATAAGGAAATAAACCTTGAAATTGAAAGAGACGGAAAACTTCTTGATTTTACCACAACACCTGAAATAAATCCCCAGTCAAACCAGGGGGCTATAGGTATAACACTCTACCGGGAAGAGATAACTAAGAAATACGGCATTATAGAATCAATTACTAAAGGTGTTGCTGAAGCGGCAAAAATGGTTATTGAGGTTACCGTGATATTTTTTGGTTTTCTCTTTAAACTAGTTACGGGGAAAATAGCGTTAAGCACCGCAGGCAAGAGTATTGCTGGGCCTTTATTCATTGCCAAGATATCAGGGGCAGCAGCTGAAAGCGGTATTGCCCAACTTCTGCAGTTTACTTCATTCATAAGTATAAATCTCGCCATTATTAACCTGCTCCCAATCCCCATGCTTGACGGCGGTCATATACTTTTTCTCCTTATTGAAAAAATCAAGGGTAAGAGCCTCAGTAACAAAACCCTTGAGATAACACAGCGCGTAGGGTTTTCCGTACTAATATTTATAATGTTCTTAGCAGTTTACAATGATGTTTCAAGATTGAGTGGAGATATTATGAGTCCTATTGTGAAACTGATTAATATGTTTAAATAAACTGGTCACGGAATGAGTTTATTAAGACTTGGCAAAGATAACTGGGCACGCACTTCCCCGACTAAAGAGGGGATAATCTTTATTCTTTTGTCTTTTATTGTAGGTTTCTCTGCGATAAATACGAATAACAACCTGCTTTATCTGATATTTGGTGTAATGATAAGCCTTGTAGTAGTATCGGGCATAACATCTATGATAAACCTATCAAGGATTGATATAAACCTTGTAAACATTCCTGACATCTATGCCTTAACACCATCAAGCCTTATTTTCAGGTTAAAAAATGACAAGCTCCTTGTTCCATCGTTTTCCCTGACGCTCCAGTTGGAAGATGCAAGTTCATATCTAATATTTTTACCGTCTCACTCGGAGAGGGACATCAGGATAAAATGTTTCTTTAAAAAAAGGGGTTGGAACTATCTTCCCAAAATAAGCCTCGTAACAAAGTTCCCTTTTGGTTTTTTCAAAAAGTGGATCAAGATAGACCTCGGACAGTCCAGGGTGCTTGTATATCCCAAGATAAATGAGATTGAAATCAATAGTGGCAACAATACCGACCACTATACAGGCAACACTCTTCTCAGGAAAACAGGACAGAGTGAAGAACTTAAATCCATCAGGGATTATAACCCCGGGGACACAAAAAAAAGTATAGACTGGAAAAGTACCGCGAAAGTAAACCGAATTATGGTAAAGGAATATTCAGCTATGGATACCAGGAATGCCAGGATAGTATTTGACCCTGACACTGAAATTTCTAGGAACCTCGAGCACTATATAAGCGAAAAAGCATCCCTTCTTGTTGAATATATAAAGAAGGGTTTTTCGGTAGATTTCATTATCGGGAAAAGAGAATACAAAGCAGTATATAACTCCGGTCAGACCCGTAGGATACTGAGTATGCTGGCCCTATACAAAAGGTAAAATTAAATACTATGGATAAAGAACAGATACTGAAAGTTAACAAGCTTTTTTATAAAGCTCTCGGTACCCGTGACCTGAAGCTCATGAAAACTTTATGGATATTGGATGAGAGGGCCGGATGTGTACACCCCGGGTGGACAATACTTAGAAGCTGGGAAAATATATACCAGAGCTGGGAAAACATCTTCGATCCCGAAGACCAGGTTGATATAAACCTCACCAAGATAAATATTAATATAAATAATAACCGTGCATGGCTTACATGTGTACAGGAGATGGTATATTTAAAAAGGGATCTTTCAATGTTTAACCTTTCCCAGTCTACAAATATATTTGAAAAAATCGGCGATAAATGGCTGATGGTCCTTCACCATGCGTCACCAATTCCAGTAGATAAATATAAGGTTGTGGACAATAACTTACAGTAACTTTATTACTTTAACTTTGATTTTATTGAAACCTCTGAGTTAAGTGTCCTGTGAACAGGGCACCTGTCAGAAATTTCGAACAGCCTTTTTTCCTGCTCCGGTGTTAAATTACCAGTAAGTTCAATTTCCTTTTCAATCCTGTCTATCCTGCCGGTCTCTGTCTCACATTCCAAGCAGTCTTCTGCATGAATCTTCTCATGGCTTAGCCTTGTAATGACTTTTTCAAGTGGGATATTTTTTCTGTCTGCATACATTTTGAGTGTCATATTTGTACAGCTACCAAGAGATGCAAGCAGCAGTTCATAAGGGGAAGGCCCATTATCAGTACCTCCTGCCGAAACAGGTTCATCAGCATAAAAGTAATGGCCACCGGCATTAATGGTTGATAAGAAGCCCGACATGTCTGTTGCCACTGCAACTTGATTACCATTTAACCTTACAAAATTATTGGATTTTTGTGTATCATCTTTTGTAATATATTTTCTAATCCAGGAAGCTATCAGATGTCCCGCATTAGAAGAGTCCAATGGGTCAGAAAGCAGATGGTCGGCCTTATCCAGCGAGACAAAACTCTTCGGATGTTTTGCGGCCAGAAATATTTCAGTTGCGTTATCTATACCTACAATCCCGTCATACGGGGAATGTAGGATTAACAGCGGCTTATTTAATTGTTTAATTTTGTCACTCAGCACCTGTTTGTCCAGGTCATCGAGAAACTGTTTTTTTATATTAAATGCCCTGCCGGCAATGTTGACACGGGCAATCCCTGTTTGTTCTATTTCCTCTAAATTGCTGATATGACGCAGTATATGGTCAGGACTGCTCGGGGCTGCGATAGTTACAACGGCTCTGCATGATTCAATCTCCCCTGCTGCAGCAAGCACCGCGGCACCACCTAGGGAATGGCCTATTAGAACAGAAGGAGCTTCAAAGTTTTCATTCATATAAGCAGCCGCATCAGCTAAGTCTTGAATATTAGAACTAAAATTGGTATCGGAGAATTCACCTTCACTCTCCCCGAGACCGGTAAAATCAAACCTTAAAACACCTATACCATTTTTTACCAGCGAATCGGATATGTGTTCGAGGGCCTTTATATTCTTTGAACATGTAAAACAGTGGGCAAAAAGTATAAAAGCTGTTGGCTTTTTGTCAGGAAGTTGTACAATCCCGGTTAGTTCATAATTCCTTCTGTTCTTAAATTTGATTCTTTCTTGTATCATTTAATTCATTATATCCAAACTTAAATAGAAAAAAATGTTAGAACTTCTGAATAGCAGAATAATATTTCTGGACTTATTAAGGGCATTTGCAGTCATCGCAATGATCCAGGGCCATACTGTAGACATACTGCTCAGACAATCCTACAGGGGTAATGACTCGTTTATATACTATCTCTGGAACTTTAACAGGGGCCTTACCGTACCGATTTTTTTATTTACAGCGGGCTGTGTATTCACTTTTATTTTTAGAATCAAGAAACTGCCTTTTACCGAAAAACCACGTGTCAAAAAGGGTCTAATACGCGGAACAGAGTTTCAGTTTTACTGAATCTGTACTATCTGCTTTAGGATTAATCTGCCTAATGGTACTGCTGGCGTATATCGCAAACTATCTTAAAAAGTGGAAAAGGGGGATTAAAGTATAAGCACTTTATTTAGAATAGTTCTTATGGCCTTCTTTTTTTAACTTTTTTACTTTTTCGAGTACTTGGTCCGAAAGACTTTTTTTAAATTCTGAAATTTTTTTTCTTAGTTTCAAATCTGATACGCCCAGAATCTGTGCAGCAAGAATACCGGCGTTCCTTGCACCATTAAGCGCAACTGTAGCAACAGGCACTCCTGATGGCATCTGCAGTATTGATAGCATTGAATCCCAGCCATCGATTGAGTTGGAAGATTTTACAGGTACACCAATTACGGGAAGCGGAGTAATGGAAGCGACCATCCCCGGCAGATGCGCAGCTCCGCCTGCACCTGCTATTATTACTTTTATCCCTCTTCCCTCTGCCTGTTCGGCAAACTTTACAAGCCTTTTAGGGGTTCTGTGTGCGGATACTATTGTGACTTCACATTCAACCCCGCAGTTTATAAGAAATTCAGCTGCATCGTTCATCACGGACAGGTCTGAATCTGAACCCATCACAATACTTACAACCGGCTTTTTCATGCAACCACCTTTAATTTTTCTTTAATAATTTTGGCTTTCTCAAGCGCTTTATCAATATTATTGTCTACTATAGTTATATGCCCCATTTTTCTAAAAGGCTTAGTAATTTTTTTCCCGTAAATGTGAATATTCACACCATCAATCTTCATACACTCTTCAAGTCCCTGGTACACAGCCTCTCCTTCATAGCCTGGTTCACCCAGAATATTTAACATCACAGAAGGTGATTTAATCTCCGGGTTACCTAGTGGAAGGTCAAAAAGTGCCCTAAGGTGCTGTTCGTACTGGGAGGTGTCACATGACTCTATGGTCTGGTGACCGCTGTTGTGTGGCCTTGGTGCTACTTCGTTTATTAGAAGGTTATCATTCTTATCAATAAACATCTCAACAGCCAGAATACCGTATAAGCCAAATTTTTTAATGGTATTTACCGCAAGCTCTTCAGCTGCGTCGGAAATGGACTGGTCTATAACAGCCGGACTGACAAGATAATCAACCAGGTTGGCATCGTAGTTAAAAACCATTTCAACAGGCTTAAAGCATCTAACTTCATTAAACCCGTTCTGTGCAACAATAACCGAAAGTTCTTTTTTTATTTCTACCAGCTCTTCTACTATTGACTCTCCTTCAAGAAGGTTATCAAGCTGTTTATTTTCCCTTACAATATATACCCCTCTCCCGTCGTAACCATCTCTGCATAATTTCTGTACAAATGGTAGTTTAATATCGCCTTTGCTAATAAGTTCTTTTATTTCATCCCCGCTACTGCATATTATAAATTCAGAAGTTGGAAGGTTATTATCTTTGTAAAAATTCTTTTGAAGGCCTTTATCTTTTATTTTATCAAGAATTTCTGCTGAAGGCCTTGTTTCAATGCCCTGCTCTCTAAGGTATCTAAGTCCTTCTGTGCTAACGTGTTCTATCTCAATAGTCACAATATCGGCTTCCCCTGCAATACCAGCAACATCCTCAAAAACCCTGAAGTTACCTTTAATATATTTGGAGCATAAACTTGATGCGGGACAATCTTCAAGCGGATCCAGAACTACAGTTTCAATGTCCCAGTTACTTGCAGCCTGACATAGCATCTTTCCCAGCTGACCTCCCCCAAGTATGCCGAGTCTTAAATTTAAAAATCTGTTTTTTTCTGTCATCTCTAAACCCGAAATCTAACTATTAGAACTGAATTATTTCCAAGATATCGAGAGGTTTTTCAATAATGTATTTTGCCCCGTCGTTCTCTAATTCCTCTTTTTCTCTGAATCCCCATAATACTCCTACAGGCACCATACCGGCAGAAATGGCGGTCTTCATATCAATCCCCGAATCCCCAAAGTAAACAGTTTGACTGCCAGGTATTCCAATTTTTTCCAGAATCAGTCTTGCACCGGTCGGGTCTGGTTTCTTGGGAATTCCCTCACTGCTCCCCATTACAACCCTGAAATCCCATTTAGAAAGAAGACTCTCATTTAATTTGAAAGTAATATCCTCCGGTTTGTTTGTTAGTAATGTAAGTATTATTGATTTGTCTGAAAGGTGGTCCAGAAGCTCAGGGACACCATCGTAAAGAACAGTATCGACATTAAAATTCTTATGGTAATCATTCATAAACTCGCTTAGACATTCTTTTAGAATTACTTCCCCGCGATTTTTTTCAGGAAGAGCACGTTTAACCATCATTTCTGCCCCATTTCCTATAAAATCCTGGTATCTTGGTATCCCATGAACCGGGAATCCATGGGTTTCAAGAACCCTGTTTACAGCATTACCCAGGTCTGCTGCAGAATCCACAAGTGTGCCGTCAAGATCAAAAACAACTGCTTTATAGTTCATACTTTTTTATACCCCTGGAAAATAATGGGTTCTAATTATACGTGAAATTTCAGGTTTAAGAAATCTGTTGAAATTAAAAATTGAATATTATGTTGAAATATAAAGTTTCTGGAATTCAACAATAGATAGAGGTTCTCCTATTACCGTGACTTTATCACCGTATTTAAAGACTGTATCACCGTCGGGGACAACAATTTCGTTTTCTCTTTTAATAATTGCAATCAGGCACTTGTCAGGTAATTCAATATTTTTAATCTTCATCCCGACAAGTTTCGAGTTTTCATCGAGGTTAACCGATAAATACCTTTCATCATGTATCAGGATCTCTTTTAGCTCTTGCTCGTCGGCTGCATTTGACCAGTATTCCTGAAACTGCTTGTCATCCACAACACCTGCAATCTGGGCAAGTATTCTTAAGTGAAGATTGGCATTATTTTCGGGACTGATTAGAAAGAAAATTGCTTTTACGATTTGAACATCTTCTTTAAATCCCTTAAGCGGGTTTTTAAATTTTATTTCAACCCCGTTTCTCGCCCTGACAATAATCATTTCCATTTGTGAAATATTTTTCAGCCTGAAATGGGGGAGGGCAACTTCTTTTGTAACAGGTGTATTACCTACCCTTGTACCTTCAAGAAAAGGTTTTTTTACTTCATCCTCATATATATGTAAAATATCTGAGAATTTCTTTGAAACTATATCAACAATATCTTCAAATTCAGTTTTATCCTGAATATCAACAACAGAACTTCGTGTAACAAGCTCATCAAAGGGATCATCCTTCCTTAGACCTTTTTCTTTAAGAATACCCCTTAATTCCCTGTCCAGGTTTTCGTTCCTGGATTTCCCCAGGGTTTCAAACATATTAAAGATTGCACCACTTCGGAGGACTCTTTTTTTAACATATACCCTGTACCAGATAACACTGATTGCAATCATAATCACGCTAAAGAGCTTGGGTATAAAACCAATGCTCGAAAGCAGCCAGAACGAGGATATAATTCCGAAAATCTGCATCCATGGATACAATGGAGACTTATAACCGGGATCATAGGACTCTATTCTGCTCTCTCTCATAACTATTACGGCAAAGCATAAAAGTAAAAACATAATAAGCTGAAAAGCGCTTGCGAGTTTAACAATTTTGGTTATATCAAGAAATATTAGTATAAAAATAATCATAATTACGGTAAAAATTATGGAGATATAAGGCATCCCTGTCCTGCCAAGCTGCTGAAATATACCGGGCATCATATTGTCCCTGCTCATTGCAAGAGGGTACCTTGATGCGCTCATTGTCCCGGCATTTGCTACAGATACAAAGGCAAGCAATGCTGCAACCGAAACAAAAAGGACACCGATTTTTCCAAATATAATGTTTGCTGCGGTTGCCACCGGTGTAAGGTCACCGGCAAGTTTTTCCATCGGTATCACACCCACCATGATTGTAGTACCCAGTGCATAAATTATTATCGCGATTAACAGGGCCAGGAATATTCCCCGGGGAAGATTTCTTTCCGGGTCTTTAACCTCTTCTGAAAGACTGGCAACTGAAGTAACACCAACATAGCTTATATAAACCATTGCAGCGGTTGCCAATAAGGAGTCGGATTTTAAATCCTTTAAGCCATTAAAATGATTTATTTCAAACTTGTAAAAACCCCCTCCTATAAAACCGGCAAGTATAATTAATAGACCTATTACCAGAATCACCTGGAATTTGCCGCTTGATTGCGAACCTGCAATATTTAATATTCCAAGGCATACAGCAATAATTATTGCAACTGGAATTATTTCAATTTGAGGAAAAAAAAGTGCGAGGTAGACTCCCATTCCAATCAGTGCAAAAGCAACTTTTAAAATTAATGCAAACCAGGTCCCGACACCCCCTATCGTTCCGAAAACCGGGCCAAGGGCCCTGTCAAGATAGTAGTAAACACCACCTGCCCTTGGCATAGCTGTGGTTAGCTCAACTATGCTGAATGTTGCGGGTATTAGTGGAATTGCGGCAATAATGTAAGCAAACATTATTCCGGGGCCGACTTGCAGTGCGGCAAGACCGGGCAATAAAAAGAATCCTGCACTCAGGGTCGTTCCGGTAGCAAGTGCAATAACATCAAGAAGTGTTAATTTTTTCTGGAGTTTTTTGTTTTCTTCAATTTCACACATAAAAATACGGGAAGAAGATATTGAATATCAACTGAAAAATTTATTTAAATAAGGTTTCAGTGAAAATTATATCGGTTCTCTATTTAGCTGTTCATCGTATATACGGTGTTTAGCTAACCTGTACCTAAGAGACCTTAGGGTTATGCCGAGCATCTTTGCAGTTTCGGATTTATTACCTCGTGAAGATTTCAAGGCATTTTCTATTATTTGTTTTTCAACGTCCCCAAGTACTAAATCTATACTGTCCTTGGCATTTAATGTGTCCGTAAGGTCAATATAATCACCTTCTGTATTAAGTTTTGGGAGAGAATCCTTTTTTATAATCTCGTTGGTTTCAAGTGCAACACACCTGGCAATAATATTTTCGAGTTCACGAATGTTTCCGGGATAGTGATATTTTTCGAGTTCTTCAAGGGCCTCATTAGAAATGCCGGTTATCTTCTTATCCATTTCTGTAGCAAACTTATGAAGAAAATGATGTGCAAGCATGGGGATATCATCTTTTCTTTCCCGTAGAGGTGGCATAGCCACTTTAATTACATTTAATCTGTAATATAGGTCTTCCCTGAACTTGTTATCCATAATCTCCTGCTCAAGATTTTTATTTGTTGCTGAGATTATCCTGACATCAATGCTCACCGATTCGGTTTTTCCAAGCGGCCGGACTTTTTTCTCCTCCAGAACCCTTAGCAGTTTCACCTGAAGATGTATAGGCAGATCACCTATCTCATCAAGAAAAATTGTACCGCCGTTAGCCTCTTCAAACAGTCCTTTCTTATCCCTCGTTGCACCGGTAAAAGCACCTTTCGAATGGCCAAAAAATTCACTCTCAATTAATGTTTCGGGAATGGCACCGCAGTTTACAGGAATAAAAGGGCCGTCTTTCCTGCTGCCGCTGTAATGGACTGCACGGGCAACCAATTCCTTCCCGGTTCCACTTTCACCGGAAATCAATACATTGACATTTAATTCGGACACCCTGTTTATTAATGAAAATATCTGTTGTATAGAATTGCTTGAGCCGATAAAATTTTCAAAACCGTATTTTGTATCCAGTTCTTTTTTTAATCTTGTATTTTCCTTTTCAAGAACATTTTTATCCAGGGATTTTTTTATTACGAGTTTTATTTCATCAATCTTAAACGGTTTTGTAATGTAGTCATAAGCACCAAGCTTCATGGCTTCAATAGCAGACTCATGAGAAGCAAATGCAGTTATCATGATTATGGTAGTATTATAATTTTTTTCACGGGTATTCCTAAGAACTTCTATCCCGTTAATCCCCGGCATTTGTATATCTACAATAGCAAGATCAAATGACTCTTTACCAATTTTTTCTATAGCTTCTTCACCGTTGCTGGCAATACTTACTTCATAACCTTCTTTTGTAAGCATAATTTCCAGAAACTCCCTCATCCCCGGTTCATCGTCAACTACCAATACACTGTAATTCTTATTCATTCCCGTTTGTTCCCCGCGCAACTTATTGATTAAGAGGTTCAGGCAAGGACAAAACAAATTTAGTCCCTTTACCTACTGAACTGTATATACTTATATTCCCATTATAACCTTCAACAACTTTTTGTACAATTGCGAGGCCCAGTCCCGTACCAATCTCTTTTGTTGTAAAGAAGGGATCAAATACCCTGGAAAAATCCTCCTCTTTTATCCCCTCACCTTCGTCTGAAAATGATAAATTTACCTTACCTTTTTCAACAGAACACTTTATTTCTATTGTCCCACCGGATGGCATTGAATCCATCGAATTGTCGAGCAGGTTCCAGAACACCTGCTTTAACCTGTAGGAATCGGCTTCTATTAATACACCATTTTCTACATATATTTTTATTACAATATCTTCTCTCTTAACCGTACTTTTAAATGAATTAATTGTATCTTTTACTATCTGCCCTAAATCTACAAGTTTTGAATTAGTTACTTTTACAGGACTTGTAAGCAGTAAAAAGTCTTCAACTATAAGGTTTAATCTTTCTATTTCCCTGGTTGCAACACGTGTAAGCCTGTAAGAAATATCAGACTGCTGAGCTTCAGTACTTAGTATTTCAATAGCACCACTGATTGCAGAAAGCGGGTTCCGGAGTTCATGTGCCAGACCACCTGCAAGTTGGCCTAGTAGCGCCATTCTCTCAGATGACTGCAGTTTCTCTTCAAGATTGCGGATCTCAGTCAGATCCTGAAAAATTACCGTATATCCAATTGTATTTTCGTTATCATCTCTTAGCAAAGAGGCTGAAAGGCCAAGTATTAATTTTTTACCGCCTGGAGTATGAAAAATTATCTGATTTCGATTTTTATCTACTAATTCGGATATCTGTATTTCTTTAACAATACCGTTAAATTTATTTCCTACAGCTTCATCCGGACTACTAATATCAAAGATATTCAGTGCCCACTGATTGATTGATATAATTTTTTCTTCAAGATCAAGTGTTATTACACCGCTTGTCAGGCTTTTAAGAATATTCTCATGCAAATTTTTAAGTATGATAAATGATTCTTCACTCTTTCCGAGTTTTTCACCCGCAATCTTTATTTTTTGAGAAAGATAACCCCCGAGGATTGCAATAAGAACAAAACCTATAAGATGAAAATATATCGGAACCAAATTGTTTCTATCCGTGAAGAGTGCAGAAGAAAACAGCTCACTAAAACCGGCAATATGGTTTTCCGTTTTAAACTGAAGAATGATAATAAACAAGTATAGAAAGATACATAAAACAAGGCTTATATAACTTGCCCAGCGTGAAATAAGTATCCCTGAAAAAAGTAAAATTAGAGGAAACAGGAAGATAAAGGGACTCGATCTTCCATCGGTAAAGTAAATTATGAAAGAGGAAAGAACAATATCCGAAATTACTATCAGATATTTGAAATAATCACTATAGTATTTAAACAGAGTTTCAAATAGAAGAAATAAAAGATTAAAGAGGTAAAAAACAGATAGTATAACAATCAGGCTGAACGCTTCTTTCCTATTGTCTCCTACAAAATATACTATGGCCCCGAAGATAAGAATTAACGAAACTATAAATATACGGAATACTATTATCTTTCTTAGACTGGTTTCATTTTGGTGTAACACATTCATTTTGTGGAAAAAACCACTTCTTAAATAATAAAAAGCAACAATTTTTTATCCTGCAAGCGAAGATACCAGTTTAAACATTGGCAGGTACATGGAAACAACAATTATACCAACCGTACCACCAAGAAACACTATCATTAATGGCTCAAGTGCAGACATCAGGGCTGAAACAGCAATATCAACTTCATCCTCATAAAAATCTGCTATTTTGTTAAGCATTTCATCAAGTGAACCGGTCTGTTCACCAATGGATATCATTTGTGTTACCATTGGAGGAAATATTTTAGGTTCTCTCCTTAGAGGATCTGCAAGAGTAGCCCCCTGGCTGACTTCAAGCCTTACCCTAAGTATTGCTTCTTCAATTATCATATTTCCAGAAGCCTTTGCAGTAATCTGGAGTCCGTCGAGAATAGGGATACCACCAGCAGTTAGCGTGGCAAGGGTTCTGCAAAACCTTGCAATTGCAGTCTTTTGTATAAGACTGCCAATTAAAAACATTTTCAATAAAAATGCATCATAAAGCCGTCTGACTTTTTCTGATCTGTTATAAGTAACCAGTATTCCAATAATAACCGCGGCTAAACTTATTAAAATAAAAAGAATGTTATTTCTTGTAAACTTACTGATATCAACAATAACTTGTGTTAATGTTGGCAGGGTTGTACCCATATCTTTAAACATTTCTGCAAATACAGGTACAACAAAAATAATTACGATACCAAGTACTGCAACAGCAACACCGACAACAATTACAGGATAGACCATTGCACCTCTTATTTTTCTCTTTATGGACTCCATTTTTTCAAGGTAGTCGGCTAGTCTTTTTAAAATTACATCCAGCACACCGCCCGCTTCACCGGCCTGTACGAGGCTCACAAAAAGATTAGAAAATACCTTTGGGTGCTTTCCAAGAGCATCTGCAAATGCCGACCCAGCCTCAACACTTTCCTTAATACTAATAATTGTGTTTTTGAATAGACCGCTTTTTTGCTGTTCGGCTAAAACATCAAGGGACCTTACAAGTGGCAAACCCGCATCAATCATGGTTGACAATTGCCTAGTAAAAACAACTATATCTTTATTGGGGACTCCGCCAATATTAATCTTAAAATCAAGTAGGCGGCCTTTAGGTTTAATTTTTGTAGGAATTGGCTGAATCTGCATCTGCCTTAATCTGGCTAACACTGCAGATTTATTGGGAGCTTCCATTTCTCCCTTTTCTACCTGTCCCCTTACCCTTCCTTCCCAAACAAATACGGGCATATACTAATTCCTCCTAAAATAGTATTAAACTATTATCCACCAAGTACTTTTCTTTCAATCCGCCCTGCTGTAGACCCTGAACCACTAGGTGTAATGATTCTTTTTAATTCATCCGTATCCTGGCTTTTATTTAATGCATCTTCATATGTAATTGTTTTATTTAAATACAGTTCGGAAAGACTCTGGTTTAATGTCTGCATCTGGTGTTTTTCCTGTCCGATCTGCTGCTGCGAATATATTTGGTGTATTTTATCTTCACGTATAAGGTTTCTTATAGCCGGGTTAGGTACCATTATCTCTAGTGCCATTGTCCTCCCGCCTCCAATTTTTGGTATTAGTGCCTGGCAAAGAACACCTTCGAGCACGAAGGAAAGTTGTGTTCTGATTTGTGATTGTTCATGTGGAGGAAATACATCAATTACCCTATTTATCGTCTGAACAGCTGTGTTCGTATGTAGGGTTGCAAGTGTTAAATGGCCTGTTTCAGCCAAAACAAGAGCTATTTTAATTGTTTCAAGATCCCTCATCTCACCGATCAGTACTACATCCGGGTCTTCCCTGAGAACACTTCTTAGTGCATTATTAAAACTCTTTGTATCACTTCCGACTTCCCTCTGGTTTACCAGGCAGTTTTTATGTTTGAATATATACTCAATCGGGTCCTCAATTGTTACAATATGTTCATGCCGTTCTTCATTAATCTGGCTTACAATCGAAGCCAATGTAGTAGTTTTTCCACTACCTGTAGGTCCTGTAACAAGTAATAGCCCCCTCGGTTTTCGGGCAAGCTCAGAGACAACAGGAGGCAAACCAAGCTCTTTCATCGACCTCATCTCAAAGGGAAGCAACCTGAAAGCTCCCGAAACAGCAGCACGCTGCATATATACATTTCCACGAAACCTACCAAGTTCTTCAATTCCAAAAGAAAAATCCAACTCCCAGTTCTCTTCAAACCTATGTTTCTGTGAATCTGTAAGAACGCTGTAACAAAGGTCCTTGGTTTCCTGGGGAGTAAGAGGTGGGTGTTTCACTGGTACCAGCTTCCCATCAATCCTGAGCATAGGAGGTGATCCAACTGTTATATGCAGGTCACTTGACCCGTTTTCAACAACAACCTTTAATAACTGATGAAAAGATATCGACATATTTTACTCCAATTACTAATTATCACTCGCGGAATTCCTGACAACTTCCTCTGTAGTTGTAATTCCAAGTTTTAACTTATTCAGGGCACTTTGCCTTAGAGTACTCATACCCTGCCTCATCGCTTCCCTTTTAATTTCGAGGGCTGATGCTCCACTAAGTATGAATTCCTTTAATTCTTCTGTTATTCGCATTACTTCATATATTGCAATTCTGCCCCTGTAACCTGTTCCCGAACAGTTACTGCAGCCTTCTCCCACACCTTTATATACCTCGTATTCCTCCACCTCTTTAGGTGAAACTCCAAGGTCAATTAGTACCTGGGGAGTTATATCTATTTTCTCAGAACAATCGGGACAATTTTTCCTGACAAGCCTCTGAGCAACAATACAATTAAGAGAAGCAGTTACAAGGAAGGGCTCAACCCCCATATTTAAGAGTCTTGTAATTGTAGATGGGGCATCATTTGTATGTAAAGTAGAAAGTACAAGGTGACCTGTTAAGGCTGCTTTAATAGCTATTTCCGCAGTTTCATAATCCCTGACCTCACCTACTAAAATAATATCAGGGTCCTGTCTTAAGAAGGCCCTAAGACATGCAGCAAAGGAAAGTCCTATCGCATCATGAACCTGGACCTGGTTAATTCCATCCAGACTGTACTCAACAGGATCTTCGGCAGTTGAGATGTTGACATCAATTTTGTTTAGTTCAATCAGGGCAGAATACAGTGATGTTGTTTTACCACTACCGGTAGGCCCTGTTATTAAAACCATTCCGTATGGCTGATAAATTGATTCTTTGAATTTTTCCAATTGTTGTTCTTCAAATCCAAGTTTTCTTAAATCCAGCTGAAGTGAGTCTTTATCCAGTATCCTAAGAACTACTTTTTCACCGAAAATAGTAGGCGCCACTGAAACACGATATTCCATGGTTTTGCCTTTCTCCACCCGTACTTTGATCCTACCATCCTGGGGAAGCCTTCGTTCGGCAATATCAAGGTCAGACATAATTTTTATCCTTGAAGATATTGCATTTTTCAGCTTCAAGGGTGGCTCGAGCATGTCATATAAAACACCATCAATCCTGTAACGTATTCTGAGGAACTTTTCATAAGGCTCGACGTGAATATCACTAGCACCTTTTCTAATCGCATCTGTCAAAATGAAGTTTACCAGTTTAATAACAGGTGCTTCTTCAGATGCCTTCTCAAGATCACTTACATTTATATCATCTGACTTGTAAAGTTCCAGGTCAAACTCGTCCAGGTCCTCCATAAGACGGTCAACTGCTTCAGAGCTTTCCTGTGCTTTTACAGAATCTTCCCACTTTTCCTGGCTACCGTAGTATTTCTCAATAGATTTTTTTATAGACCTTTCAGAAGTTACTACCACCTCAATGTTCTGACCGGTGGCAAATTTAAGGTCGTCAACGGCAAAGATATTAGATGGGTCGGACATCGCTACAACTATAGTTCCATCGTAATTGTTTATTGGAATAAGTCTATGTTTTATTGCAGATTCGCGCGGTACAATTTTTAAAATTTCAGAGGTTAAATCAAACTGATCTAGATTTACAGCAGGTACTCCGTACTGTCTGCTTAAATACGCTACAAGCTGATTCTCATCAATATAGCCAAGATTAAGAAGTGTCTCCCCTAATCTCTTTCCGGAATTCTTTTGCTGTTCTATAGCCGTTTTCAACTGATCAAGATTTATTACATCTTCCTTAATCAGAATGTCTCCCATGCGTCTTTTTACGCTGGGCTTAGCCTGCTTCTCTTTCCCCTCATCGGGATCTATAATCTCTTGAGGTAATCTCATCTTATATTTGCCTGATTATATTTCTATTATTACCTTCAGCACACTTATCTATAGAAAATGCAATATGTATGACATCTTTGAATAAATCACCCATCCATCCAGTTAAAAGTAATAAATAATTATATAATCATACTATTTTTATACAACATATATATTTTTAATATAGAATACATATAATTAACACGTAAGATTATACTTTAAGTTTTTCTATTAACAGATTTAAGCATTTATACCTAACTTATTGAATTTCATAAAGAAATTAATTGTTTTATGTAAAATGTATCAATATAAACCCCTTAAATATATGTATATAGGTATATACGAATGGATAAAAAAAAATTCTTCAAAAAAGACCGGATAAATATTATTGGCGGTGGGCTTGCAGGTGTTGAAGCAGCCAGGCAAATTACCAGTTTTGGTATTAATGTATCACTATTTGAAATGAAGCCTGTTCGCTATTCCGAAGCCCATAAGAGTGAGAATCTTGCTGAACTTGTATGCAGTAACTCACTCAAGTCAAATTCCATTGAAAATGCTGGTGGAATACTAAAAGAAGAAATGAGATTATTAAATTCCCTTGTTGTTGAGGCAGCGGATAATACCAGTGTTCCTGCAGGAAAAGCATTGGCAGTAGACAGGGACTTGTTTACTGAATACATCACTGAAAGAATTGAAAAAAACAGCAAAGTAGAATTAAGAAGAGAGGTATATTCAGATATTGAAAATGACGTAATAAATCTTATAGCAACAGGGCCACTCACATCCGAGGAACTTGTTAATAATATTATGAAGATGACGGGCCAGAAAAACCTTTATTTCTATGATTCCATATCCCCTATAATTAACTCTGATTCGATTGATTATTCAAAAGTGTTCAGGGCTTCAAGGTATGAAAATGAAGTAGAAGGGGATTATATAAACTGTCCTTTTTCAAAAGAGCAGTATTATGCACTTGTAAATGAAATTATTAAAGCTGAAAAAGTTGAACTTCATGAATTTGAAGATACAGGATATTTCGAAAGCTGTATGCCTATAGAGGTGATGTGTGAAAGAGGAATAGAAACTCTAAGATTTGGGCCAATGAAACCCGTAGGGCTGACAGACCCAAAAACAGGTAAAATCCCTTTTGCTGTTGTACAGCTTCGCATGGAAAACAACAGGGCCACAATGTACAACATTGTAGGATTTCAGACTAAGCTCACATACCCTGAACAGCGAAGGATTTTCAGAATGATTCCCGGGCTCGAGAATGCAGAATTTTTCAGATACGGAAGTATACACAGGAATACATATCTGCGGTCCCCGGGTTTGTTAAATGAATTTATTCAGTTAGAGAGTAATAAAAACATCTTCTTTGCCGGGCAGATTACAGGTGTTGAAGGATACGTGGAATCAGCAGCAACCGGAATTATTGCAGGAATTAATGCTGCAATGAAATTTCTCGGCAGGGAAATGAAGCCTGTTCCCCCGGAATCTTCCATTGGGAGCCTTATTTCTTATATCTCCGGATTTAGCGGAAAGAATTTCCAGCCCATTAATATTAATTTCGGGATTTACCCCGACCTGGGCCAAAAACTGAAGAAAGACAAAAAAAGAGAACTAATTGCAAAAAAAGCACTGGACTCAATTATGGAATATAAAGCTGTATTATCCCGTTAATCATTTTAATATTTAAATTTAGTGATACTATTATGCCAACAAAAATATTTCTATGACTTTCCAGCAACTAATACTAAAACTTCAGGACTTCTGGGCAAAAAAAGGCTGCCTCATAGTACAACCCTATGATATTGAGAAAGGTGCGGGAACTTTCAATCCTGCTACATTCCTTAGATGCCTTGGTCCTGAACCATGGAAGGTTGCTTACGTCGAACCTTCAAGAAGGCCTACCGATGGCAGGTACGGTGACAACCCCAACAGGTTACAGCACTATTACCAGTTTCAGGTTTTACTAAAGCCCTCACCTGATAACATCCAGGAGCTTTATCTTGAAAGCCTTAGAACTCTCGGCATCGATCCGCTTAAACATGATATTAGGTTTGTTGAAGACGACTGGGAATCCCCTACACTCGGTGCATGGGGACTTGGGTGGGAAGTCTGGCTTAACGGTATGGAAATTACCCAGTTTACATATTTTCAGCAGGCAGGCGGCATTGACCTGAAACCGGTATCAGGGGAAATAACATACGGTACCGAAAGGATTGCAATGTACCTTCAGGAAGTGGACAGCGTTTATGACCTTGAATGGGCCGAGGGGATTTCATACGGCGAAATACATCATCAGGACGAAGTACAGTTCTCAAAATATAACTTTGAAGAATCAGATCCCGAAATGCTCATAAAGATGTTTGATATGTTTGAAAATGAATGCACTAAGCTTGTAGATAAGGACCTTCCGCTTGTAGCATATGAGTACTGCCTCAAAAGTTCACATACCTTTAACCTCCTTGATGCAAGGGGAGCAATCGGGGTTTCTGAAAGAGCCTCATATATTGGAAGGGTCAGGACCATGGCAAATTTATGTGCTGTATCTTACCTTAAGGAAAGGGAAAAACTCGGGTTCCCGTTATTAGGAAAAAAATGACTGGCGAATTAATATTTGAAATTGGTACAGAAGAAATACCCGCACTCTTTTTAAGTAAAGCTAGGACAGACCTTAGTGCTCTTTTAAAAAGTGAATTTGAAAACAGTTCACTTGAATTTGATAAAATTGATACATTCTCGACACCCCGAAGGCTTGTGGCCCATATTACCGGTTTACCTGACAGTCAGAAGGACCGTGTTATCGTGAATTTTGGCCCACCTAAAAAAATTGCATTTGATGAATCAGGCAGACCTTCCAAAGCCGCTCTTGGTTTTGCTAAATCCCAGAATACTAATATTGACGATGTTGATATAGTAAGCAGGGACAACGGTGAGTTTCTCTGTGTAAAGAAAGAGCTTAAAGGCGAAAAAACATCAGAATTACTAAAAAACATTTTACCTAAAGTGATAAATTCACTTCATTTTAATAAAACCATGCGCTGGGGCGATATTGAGACCTCTTTTGTACGCCCGATAAGGTGGCTGGGTGCAGTATTCCAAGGCAAGAAAATTGCGTTTCGTATAGAAAATATCAAGAGCTCTGACTTTACCTTCGGACACAGGTTTACATCGAAAAAACCTTTAAAATATAAAGACTGGAAAACATTTTCTGGTAGCCTTGAAAAGAACAATGTTGTGCTTGACCCCAACAAGAGAAAAGAAATAATAGAAAATGAAATCAAAATATTAGCTAAGAAAGTTAATGGTAAAATAGAGGATGACCCGGGATTAATTGAAACTGTAATCAATATAGTTGAACACCCGACAGTACTTATCGGGACAGTTTGAAGAAAAGTTTCTTAAATTACCGAAAGAAGTATTAATAAGTGTGATGAAAAATCACCAGAAGTATTTCCCTGTCTACAACAGCAAAAACAAACTAATGCCTTACTTTATTTTTGTCTGCGGAACGCCCGTAAAAGACGGTAGTGTAGTTGTAAAGGGAAACGAAAGGGTTATTAGGGCAAGATTTAATGATGCTGAATTTTTCTATGCAGAGGATTCCAGAGTAAAACTTTCCGAATACCTCGATGACCTGAAAAATATGATTTACCTTTCTCAGATCGGGACTTATTTTGAAAAAGTAAAAAGGATGGAAGAGATTTCCAAAGCGCTGGTCAAAGAACTGGGCCTTGAGAGAGAAAAAAATGATCTTAAAAGAGCAGCATTACTTTCAAAGTGCGATCTTGCTACCCAGATGGTTTTCGAATTTCCAGAACTTCAGGGCACAATGGGTAATTACTATGCAATCATATCAGGTGAAGAAAAAGCAGTTTCAAATGCAATAGAAGAACATTATATGCCGCTTACAAGAGACGGGGAACTACCTCTGACAACTACAGGTTCTTTACTCAGTATCACTGAAAAAATAGACAACATAACATCATGTTTTATAGCAGGTTTAATACCAACAGGTTCTGCCGACCCATATGCACTGAGGCGTCAGGCAATCGGTATAATCAGGATAGTTATTAATAATAATTTTAATTTAAACCTGGAAAGTATTGTTGGAAACAGCGTCAATACTACTACCAAGTCTCTTGACAATGAAAAGAAGAAAAACATTGATATATCAAACGGTGAAATAAAAAATAGCATTATTTCCTTTATGGCAGACAGGTTTAAAAACATATTAGTTGATGAAGGATATACAAATACTGTAATTGATTCTGTTTTATCAACAGGTTTTGTAAATATTTTAGATTCCTTTGGCAGGATTAAAGCAGTCGAAAAGTTTAAAAAACAAAAAGATTTTGAAGAACTTGCTGTCACATTCAAACGTGTTGTAAATATTGCAAAAGATAAACCGGCAGCAAAACTGAATACAAAACTTTTCAAAGACAGTTCCGAAAAAAATCTGTATAAAACTTTCTCCGAAATTAAAAAGAAGACTGAAACATTTTTTAAACCCGGAAATATCATAAAAGATACAGACTATATAAAAGCACTTAACCTGATAAAGACACTAAAAAAACCGGTTGATGATTTTTTTGATTCTGTAATGGTTATGGATAAAAATGAGAAGATCAAAAACAACCGCCTCGCCCTACTAGGGAAAATAAAGGAGCTATTTTTCCAGGTTTCCGATTTTTCAAAGATTTAAAAAGTAATTACCTTCCCGGCTCAAGTTCAGGATACTGCGGAATTTCATCACATATTTCGTGCCACTCCGCTTTTGAGTCAACAAAAATATGGAAGGATGGTCTTTTGTCTATTCTGGTATCAATCAGGCCTAGCCTTATTCTAAGTTTGTCTGGGAGTGAATCCCTTCTGCTGTATATCGGACTTCCGCAGTTATTACAAAATCCACGGAACTTCCCCTTAGTGGATTCGTACTCTCTAATTAAATCTTTACCGGCAACTATTTTATACTGGGATTTTTCAATCTGACTATTTGCGGCAAAGGCAGTACCATTGGATTTTCTGCACTGGTTGCAGTGACATTGTGTAATTGGGCCAAGCTTCCCAGTATATTCAAACTGAATATTTCCGCAAAGACATGAACCTTTTAGGTGAGGAGACATACTTTTAAAATTTACGGGGCAGTCAAACTACCCCGTAATTAATGTTTATCATTTATGATGCGTAAGCTATTGATCTTACTTCCCTGATCACAGTTACTTTAATCTGTCCTGGATAGGCAACTTCTTTCTCAATTTTCTTTGCTATCTCGTGAGAAAGAACTGCACCCTCTTCGTCATTTATGACACCGCTTTCCACAATTACCCTGACCTCTCTTCCGGCCTGGATTGCATAACATTTCTCAACACCGTGGAAAGTAAGGGCGATATCTTCAATATCCTGGATTCTTTTGATATAAGCTTCGTAGGTTTCCCTTCTTGCACCGGGCCTTGCTGCAGATATTGCGTCTGCTGCCTGGACAAGCAACGGGAGAACTCCCTGCGGCTGGGGGTCATGCCCCTTTGCACAGGCATCAATGATCTCTGCAGGCTCACCGTATTTTGTAACAAGGTCAGTACCGATATCAATATGTGAACCCTCAATTTCGTGGTCCACTGACTTACCGATGTCATGCATAAGACCCGCCCTTCTGGCGAGTTTTGAATCAAATCCAATTTCAGATGCAAGCATTCCGCATATAAAAGCGACCTCAATTGAATGGCTAAGTATGTTCTGTGAATAACTTGTCCTGTACTTAAGCCTTCCGACATGGTGAATAAGCTCCGGATGCATATTTGGGATTCCAAGGTCAAACACGGCTTCTTCTCCGGCCTTTTGGATCTCTTTCTTAATATCTTTTTCTACTTCCTCTACAATCTCTTCAATCCTCGCAGGATGTATTCTGCCGTCTTCAATAAGTCTTTCAAGTGATATCCTGGCAACTTCCCTTCTGATGGGATTTAGTGAAGAGACAACTACTGTTTCGGGGGTATCATCAATAATCAGGTCAACACCTGTTCTTAGTTCTAATGAACGGATATTCCTTCCTTCTCTGCCGATAATTCTTCCCTTCATATCGTCATTTGGAAGATTAACAACTGATACGGTACGTTCCCCGGTATAAGAACCCGCAAAACGCTGCATGGCAAGGGAAATGATATCCTTAGCCTTCTCTTCGGCATTAATGTTTAGTTCCTCTTCAATAGCTTTAAGCCTTTTAGCAGCTTCATGTTTTGCTTCATTCTCCACTATATTTACAAGTTCCTGCTTTGCAGCTTCCCTTGTAAGTCCAGCGATTTCTTCAAGCTTCCCTTTTGCCTGTTCAAGAATTCCATCAAGTTCTTCTTCTCTAACTTTGATGTTTTCCTGGAGACCGTTCAGCTCTTTTTCCCGTTTTTCTACTTCTGCCTGTTTCTTATCGAAACTCTCGAATTTCCTGTCTATATTCTCCTCTTTGCTCTGTAGCCTCTGCTCAATTTTAGACAGCTCTTTTTGCTTTTCCCTGACCATTTTATCAAGCTCAGAGGTTTTTTTCTCAACGATATTTTTTGCTTTTAATTCACTTTTAACTATTTTCTGTTCTGCTTCTTTTTCTGCATCTCTTATTATTACCTGGGCTTTACTTTTACCCATTTCAGTTTCTTTGCCGTCTTTTACCATTTTGTATGCAAAATGAATTGCAAAACCAATAACAAAAGAAACCACAGAAAAGATAATTACACTGGTATCCATTTTTTCCCTCCTTATTTAGATTTTAGAACTTACTACTCCACTTTCACTTACTATATGCCCAACACATTTGTCATACTTTCCCGCTGGGACGTTATTTAAAATTTGAAACGAATAACAAAAAGCATAAATTTTAGAAGAAGAAACATCTTTCAATGCCCTGTCATAATAACCTTTTCCATATCCAAGCCTTGACCCCTTAAGATCAAAACACAGGCCCGGTACTATAAAAAGATCTATATCATTTATGCATGTAGAAACTATTGAACTGCCTGGCTCCGGTATTCCAAAGGACCCGGATTCCAGCTCTTCAAGATTACTGATTTTATGGAAATATAGTTCGTTATTAACAATTTTGGGGAAGAAGCAGTTTTTCCTATTGAGTATTATTTTTTTGAATAGTTCAATAGTATCAACTTCATTATTAATAGGAAAATAAATCGCAATTTTCTTTGATTCGTTAAAAGTCGGCAGATCAGCAAAATTATCACAAATCAGTTTACTGCGATTTAATACATCCTCTTTGGGTAAAGCAGACCGCATAGAAAGGATGTCTTTTCTTAAAGATTTTTTTGATTCGGCTAATAAATTAAGATCAGAATAATTGTTTAAAGGAGCAATATCGTCATTAATATTTTGCTTCGTACTGCTTATTGATCCATTATTCCCTGTTTTCGTCGAATTCCATATCCGAATTGCTTTTTCGTTGTATAATAGATCTGTCAAGCAATTCGACCAACTCTCTTGATTTCTCTTCAGCACGGCCCTTGTATTCCTCAAATTCTTTTTTCATTCTTAAGAAATCATCGGTGATTTTGAGAGTAGCTAAAAGAAAAGGCCGAGGAATGGCCAACGTAAGGTCTTCGTTTGTTACTTCTTTAACTTTTTGTTCAAGAAAAGTGGCTATTTCAATTACGTAATCTTCTTCTGCATCTGTCTTTATTACATAATCATTATTAAAAACGTTTATATTTACGCTTTTCATAATATTTACTAACCAGAATTCCTGAGGTATATCTCCACTTTTTCTATTATTGTTTCAATCTTTTTCTTTAAATTATATCTTTCATCCTCAATATTGTTCATTTTATCTCTCAAAGATATAACTTCAGACCTTAATTCCTCATAGTCTTCAATAAACTTATTGTTTTTATCAATATAATCTTTTAATTTACTCTCAAGAAGATCCATCGATTTCATTTCTCCAAAGAATTTTAATCTTTTATTGAAATTATTGCAAGTTATGTAAAGTTTAACTCCTGATGACAAACATTGGAATGCTTAAAAAATTAGAAGAAGTTGAGATTAAGTATATAGAAATTGAGCAAAATCTCAATGCCGAAGGACTTGATCCTGAAAATATTCGAAAATTGTCAATGGAACGGGCAGAACTTGAAGAAATTATTGATACATATAGAGAATATAAAAATGTTGCACAAAATATTGAAAACAACAAATTGCTCCTGAACGATGACAAGGAGCTGGCCCAACTTGCCAGGGAAGAAAACTCCGAACTTGAAGGACAAAAATCACGGCTCGAAAAGCATCTGGAACTATTGCTCATACCAAAAGACCCGAACGATAAAAAAAATGTAATACTTGAAATTCGTGCCGGTGCCGGCGGTGAGGAAGCTGCCCTTTTCGCTTCAAACCTGCTAAGAATGTATGAACGTTTTTGCGAACATAACAACTGGAAACTGGAAACACTTAATCTAAATGAAACAGGGATTGGTGGTATAAAAGAAATTTCTGCTTCAATTGAAGGCAGGGATGTTTTTGGAAAGCTCAAATACGAAAGCGGAGTACACAGAGTGCAGAGAATACCTGCTACGGAAACCGGCGGCAGAATACACACTTCTACCGCTACGGTTGCAATACTGGCAGAGGCAGACGAGGTTGACATTAACATTGAAGATAAAGACCTCAGGATTGATACCTACAGGGCATCCGGCGCAGGCGGACAGCACATTAACAAAACGGATTCCGCAATTCGTATCACCCATGCACCTACTGGAATAGTAGTCCAGTGTCAGGACGAAAGATCACAACACAAAAACAAGGCTTCTGCAATGAAAATGCTGAGGGCCAAGCTTTTTGAAATGGAAGAATTAAAGAAAACGAACGAGCTTTCAGACAACAGGAAAAGCCAGGTAGGTTCCGGGGACAGGAGCGAAAAAATAAGGACATACAACTACCCGCAAGGAAGAGTCACTGACCACAGAATAGGTGTCACACTTCATAAACTGGACACGATACTTGACGGAGACTTAAGTGAATTGACTCAGCTGCTTATAACTTATTTCCAGGCCGAATCCCTTAAAGAGATCTCAAATTGATTTATATATAAATTTTCCAAATTCTCTTTTTTCTAGCATAATAGTTAATAAAATGAACATCCTGATAATAATTTCAGCCCTATATTTAATTTGTTCAATAATTTATATCGCGAATCTATGGATTCAGAATAACAACTATTCAAAAATAGGGCTATATATAGGTATTCTGGGTTTTCTTGTTCAGAGCTACCATCTGGTCAACCTTTTTACTAGGGGAGACCTGCTGCTTGGAGGTCTTGGGAAATCCCTGTTTTTATTTGCCTGGTTTATTCCATTTGTTTTTTTAATTTCATTATACTTTTACAGGCTCCCTTCACTTGGAGCTTTTATTTTCACACTTGCTTTTATAGGCACTGCTCCAGCACTTATCCCACCCTCAGGAGTAATTATTCCGGACCCAACCCTTAATAACCCCTGGATACTAGCTCATGTAATTCTAATATTTCTTGGCCTCGCATTTTTTGCCATTGCGTTTGTGGCCGGAATTTTTTATATATTTGAAGAAAAAGAGATCAAGGAAAAGAAGCTTGGTAAAATAAATATTAAACTACCCTCGTTAAACACACTCGACAAAGTCAACCATTTTAGTTTACTATCCGGCTTTTCAATAATCACTGTGGGGCTGGCAGTGGGTTTTTTTGCTGCAAACCATATCTGGGGGAATAACTGGCACTGGGGAAATAAGGAGACCTGGTCCATACTTTCATGGCTTCTATATGCAATCCTTTTAAATTTCAGGCTTAGTTCGGGCTGGAAGGGAAGAAAGGCAGCAACAGGGGCAATAATCGGATTTTGCATTATTCTTTTTACACTGCTTATACAATATGTGATTCCTTCTTAAAATAGAGCTAATTTATTTTAACCTTACAATTCTGCCTTCGCTGATTGTTAAAATATGAGATTTAGGTGTCAAAGAATTATTACTTGATACAATTTGGCGCTGTAAATCATTTTCAAGAAAATAAATAGTAGCAAGATATACCTGGTATTCATAACTTCCGGGTTTTTCATTAAACAGAGTTTTGTAAATGTTCGAAAAATTTATCCAGTCTTCACTGCTTTTGTCTATAAAGTCCGTGAAGATAATCTTATGGACTACCCCATCGAAATCGTTTTTGGATAAATTATAAAAAATTTTGCTGTTCCAGGTATTGGGACCAAGAAATATAACATTTGTGATATCATCATCAGAGATAATATTTTTAATTACAAAGGTAGAATTTTTAGCACTATCAGGGATAAAAATTGCATCAAGTTTATATGACTCAATCCACTTTATATGTATATCAAGGTCAGATAGATCAGGATTATAACTTCCACTGTAAACAATTTTCCCACCGTTTATTTTCAGGTAATTTGAAAACTTTTTTGAATAAAGCTTGCCAACCCCGGTGTCAGGAGACAGTACCGCAAACTTTTTCAACTTTAAATCCCTGAGTGAAAAATCAACAAGAGTTTTAACCTGATTATCTATAGGCAAATAAAAACTTACAATATTTTTTCTGTGTGTTTTAACCTCGATTATTGGGAATATTACTATAGGCTGGTTTATAAAAGAGTTCGTTTCTTCGATCGCCGTTACGTGGTTACTCGGGACAGGTCCAATGACAAAGAGAGGTGATATTTCTGATGTGAGCTGTTTATAGGCCGTTGATGCTCCTTCAATAGTAGACTTTGAGTCCTTTACAATTACATGGTATTTGCCGAATTGGTCTGTATGTTGGATAGCAGTTCGAATGCCCCTGAGAGACCTTTCTCCTAGCTGGGAGTACTTACCGGTAATAGGAAGAATAGACCCAAAGGATCTGTAAATCTTGTGAGGCTGTACATCCTCTTCAATAGTTTCTGAACTCCCTGTATGTGGGAATAGAACTAAAATTATCAGAAAGAATAAAATCTTTATGTTCATATGAAATAATACCAGTTAAAGTATCTGTATTTTAACTGACAATGCTTAAAATTTTTTATTTATCTTTTATAAAAACCGGTTATTGTAAACACAACCTAGTGGTTGGGTGGAATAATGGCAATTAAATCCGGGACAGATGAACTATATTTCAAATATTTTCAGAAGATATTTGAAACTATCGAAAAAACTCCTTCAATAGGTATTGAAGAACCTATCGAAAACCTTTCTTTCATTAATACCAGTCAAAAAGAAAAAGAGTTTGGTACTTATATAAACAGATTCATAAACAACAAACTTTCAAACAACGGCAATTAGTTTTCCGCTTGTTTGCCTTAATATTCTTCACCTTGTTCACCACATCAATAATTTTAATATAAAATTGGAAAGAACCATACTGTTGTTGTATTATAAAAGATAATAAATATATAATTCAGGAGGTAGTTATCATGGCTGTAGCTAGAATAACAGAAGTTGTTGGTGGGTCACCTAAATCATGGGATGATGCAGTACAGCAGGCTTTAAATCGCGCGAATAAAACAATAAGGGGATTAACCGGAATTGAAGTAACAAAAATGAATGCCCATATTGAGAATGGAAAAATAACCGAATATAGGGCACATATGAAAATTACATTCATTTTGGATGAATAATCCTTAAATAATTTAGAATTTCAACATCAATAAACCTGCATGTTTACTGGCATGCAGGTTTATATTTTTAATTCACTTTTATATATTCTCTCATGAACAAATTCGTAAAATCCCATGGCCTTGGGAATGACTATATTGTCCTCGACAAAATGGATCTTTCGTTTGATTTAACTCCCGAAGCCATAAGACTTATTTGCCATAGGAACTACGGTATTGGGTCCGATGGAATTCTCCTGCTGACAAATACAGGAAACAGCGGTTTTGATTTAAAAATTTTAAATCCCGATGGCAGTGAAGCCGAAAAAAGCGGGAATGGTTTAAGAATATTTTCTAAATACTTATTTGAACACGGACATACCACCGAACAATCTTTTTTTATAAACACAGCTGGTGGTAAAGTTCAATCAGACCTGGAAATTGAAAACGGGTCGGTAAAATTTGTTACTGTCGAGATGGGTAAAGTTACTTTTACAAACACAGAAATACCGGTTGGCGGTGAAGAAAGAGAAGTTGTTAATGAAGAATTCAGAATAAACGGCGACATCTTTAATATAACTTCCTTATCTGTAGGGAACCCTCATTGCGTGATTTTTACTGATGAGCTGGATGTAAACTATGTAAAAAAAGTCGGCCCTCTTATTGAGAATAACGACCTTTTTCCAAATAGGATCAATGTACAGTTTGCTAAAGTTATATCACGATCGTCTGTTGAAATCTTAATCTGGGAAAGAGGTGCAGGTTATACGCTGGCCTCAGGAAGCAGTTCCTGTGCAGTAGCAGCGGCCTGCGTAAAAAACGGTTTAACCGATTCCGTTGTAAATGTTCTTATGCCCGGTGGACAGCTGGACATAGAGGTAAGGGAAGACTGGTCTATCAAGATGAAAGGACCTGTTGAGGAAGTTTCCACAGGGGAAATAAGTCAGGACATGGTCCAGAAACTTAGAAATCCGGAAACTATAAATCTCTAGCAACCTGTAAAATAATTTTCCATGAACAATTTAATCCTTTCAGCAGAAACAATCTTGCCTGTAGCCTCTGACCCGCTGACAAATTCAGCTGTGGCAATTTCAGATGGAAAAATATTAGAAATTGATAAACTTGTTGTACTAACAAAAAAGTATAATAATTTCAAACACATCAGGCTGGGGAAAGGACTTCTTATGCCTGGTTTCATAAATGGTCACATACACCTTGAGCTTGGGTGGATTCAGAGCCATATAGGCAACTTCAGCAACTTTACAGAGTGGTTAAGTCAGATTATAACTGCAAAAAAAACCCACAATATTACAAAACGGACCCTTGATAATTCGGTAAGAAGCGGGATTTCATCTACAATCAATTGTGGTGTTACAACTGTAGGTGAAATATCATCATTTGGAGGGGCCGATATACCGCATTTAAAAAAATCCGGCCTTAGATCAATCATATTTGAAGAACTCTTTGATAAGGACACCGAGTCAATAAAGAATAAATCTTATCATTCTGACGGTTTGCTTGAAACAAGGCCATTTCCTCATGCACCTTATTCCTGTTCACCACGGCTTTTAAAAGAAGTTTACAAGCTTGCAAGAAAATTGGATTTACCTACAGGTATACATCTTGCTGAAAGCCCTGAAGAAACGGACTTTATAAGACAGAAAAAAAACAGTTTTGAAACCAAAATATTCCCTCTGATTGAAAAGAGCAACTTTAAAAGGCCTGAAGCAAAGAATGCAGTGCAATATTTTTCAAATTTCAATAAGGGCTTTAATACCAAATCAACTATAATACATGCCGTACAACTTAATAAAGAGGACATAAACTTACTGAGAAAAAAACCCATCGGTATAGTACTTTGTCCAAGAAGTAACATGTTTCTAAAAGTTGGCGTTCCCCCTTTAAAACATCTTGTAAAGTTAAAAAGACTTGGCCTTGGTACTGATGGCCTCTCAAGCAATTACAACCTTGATTTCTTTGAAGAAATGAAAGCACTGCATCTTTTGTTATCCAGGTTTATGGGTAAGGAAGCTTCTTTTCAAACAGTATATTGCGCCACTCTGGGTGGGGCCAGGTCTCTGTTTATTGAGGAAAAAACTGGTAGCATTGAAGTAGGCAAGGAAGCTGACATGATCTTTCTTTCCGATAACGGCAAATCCTCTGACCCATATCTTCAGGTTTTATTATCCAGCAAAGATAATGTGCAAATGAACATGGTTAGCGGACAGATAATCTGGTCCAGGAATGACAAATATAAGAACTTAAATGGCTGAGTACTTATACATCTACGGAACCCTCCTTAAAGGGGAACCCAGAAATTCACTATTAATAGACTGTATATTGGAAGAATATCTTTCTATTCCCGGAACACTTTATAACACCGGAGAAGGCTATCCCGCCGCTTATCCGGCAAACGGTACAACAACCCGAATTTACGGCGAACTATACCGACTGCCGAAAAACAAAGAATTATTACTTAACAAGCTGGACTTTTATGAAGAGACTACTAAGGAGATTTTTAAAAGAAATATTATAAACATAGACGGGAAGGACTGTTATATCTACAGTATAGCAGACCCGGGAATCTTCAACAAAGACCAAATGATATCCTCAGGGAGCTGGCTTGAATTCAATAGGAATATAAAAGAAAACCCAATATCATTTGCAATTAATTTTGAACAATCACACAAATATTACTACAGGAATATCTCTAAAGACAAGACTATTATTCTTCCCGGAAACAATGGCATTATTGTTTCCGCACCCCATGCAACAAATCACATAAGAATGAATAAATATAAGATATATGAACGTTATACCGCTGCAATCTCAGTGCTCATGCATTCACTTACAGGAGCAAGTTCTTTATATACAAATACTGTATCAATTGCAGATCCAAACTATTATGACCACTGCAGTTATAAGTACTGCCTGAAAGAATTTACCAGCAGAAATACAAATTATTTCTTACTGGATATTCACGGAACAGGAGAAGAAAGAGAGTGTGATATTTATCCCGGCATAGGAAGTAATAAGGAGTTCTTACTAGGCCATACGGAAATCCTTGAAGACTTTTACAGGATCTCAGCCAAGTATGGCATCAACATCGGAAGTCTTGATAAATTCCCGGCTTTAAAACAGCAAACAGTTACAAAGTACAGTGCAACCCAGCTCAAAATTCCATCAATGCAGATTGAAATAAATAAAAAGTATAGAAAGCCCGATAACTCTCCGGAAAAGTTTTTGGATCTGGTTCTATTTATTCGGGAATTTTTAGAAAAGATAAAAAAAAGGAATGAATAAATAATTAAAATTTATTCATTCCCCATCCTGAGTCAAATAAAATTATTAATCCAATGGGCAAACTAAGGATGAGAATAAAGCCAATCCCGGGTTACGGGAGGGTACGGAGAGTAAACCTACAATAAATCGGTAACCCGGCCACCATACCCCGAAGGGATTAGGTCGTTGGCTTTGCGTCCCATCCTTTCAGATGGTTTGCCCTTACGGTTAAGCTCTAAACTAATTTTATAACTTCCCGATGTAAATTGCAAGATATATTTAATATTATTTTTTAACCAACCAGAATATCAAGCTTTGGTTTGTCATCAATCAGCCCTTTTTCATAGGATCTGTCAAAAAGATATCTAAGAGCAGCAACCCCGTCTTCACCCAGACCAACAGTCAAGTCATTCACATACATTAAGACAAACTTTTCATTTACATAAGCATCAATGCCCCTCCCAAAATCCAAAGCATATTCAAGTGCTTCGTCCTTATGGGCAAGAGAATATTCTATACTAGCCTGATGTACACGTAAAATCTCTTTCTGTAAATCTTCACTGATGTCCCTTCTTATTACATTCAATCCAAGCGGAAGAGGAAGTGATGTCTCTTCAGACCAGAGAATGCCAAGATCATGTAGCAAAAAAAGATTGTGGTCTTTATAAGTAAGCTGCCCTTCATGAATCAGCAGTCCAGCATCAACATTGTTGTTTTTGACTTCATCTATTATGTCGTCAAATGCAACTTCAACAGGTATAAAATCATCGACGTATAACATAAGCAGCAGATAAGCCGTAGTTAACTTGCCGGGGATAGCGATTTTTTTCCCTTTTAGACTATCCATAGGTTCATTAGCAACAACTATAGGCCCATATCCGTCGCCCATACTGGCACCGCAGGACATGATCCTGTATTGATCCTGTACCTTCAGGTATCCGTGTGCGGAGATAGCTGTTGTCTCAAGTTCCTGGTTTAAAGCTCTTTTATTAAGGGACTGAATGTCTTCAACAACATGTTCGAAATCTATTTGGTCTGATGTAATTTTTTCCTTGGCTATTGCATAAAACATAAAAGCATCATCCGGGTCCGGGCTGTGGCCGAGTCGCATTTTAAGCTTGCCCAATTTTTTCTCCTTTCTTTCTCATTTTAGTAATATTCTAATTTATCAAACTTGGCTGTTATTCCTATATCGTTAAGATAACCTGCAAATTTTCTAATCCCCTCTTCTTCAGGGCTTCCAAGATCATACCTAATGCGGTTTGAAATATAATTTTTACACAATTCAAAATCAATTCCGATTCTTTCATGCTCATTTTCACATATTTCATCAATCTTTTGTTTGCCAATTTTTTTTGATTCTACAAATAATTCTGCATTTTCCTTCAGTTCAACTTCCCTGTTAACGGCTAATACTGCGTAAACAAAAGGAAGTCCTGTCTTCTCTGTCCAGATTTCTCCTAGGTCATAAATAATATATTCATCGTCATTCGGGCAAAGGTACTGAAGCCCGGCATCGCCGATAATCATCCCGGCATCCACACCCTCAAAAAAGTTTTGCTTAATGTCCTTTACAACATAATCAGGCTGCATACCGTAAAAACTGTTAAAAATTACCCTTATTAGACTCGATGAACTTTGAGACCTCATATCAAGGGCTACTTTCTCTATATCACCAATTTCTTTTCTTGATATCAGCAATACACTGTCAACCTTGCCAAATGATGATATGGAAATATCAGGTATCACTTTATAGCCGCCAGTCTTTACAAGTTCTACTACTGGTATAAGCCCAAGGTCTATTTTCTTCTCAGATAACAATTTCGACAAAATATGCGGGGGATGATTTTCTATCAAAAACTGGTGTGGGATCAACTCCCTTTCCAGTGCATAGAACAGCGGTTTTGAATTTATAAATGGTACATCTCCGAGTATCAACAATATAAAAGCTCCCTAACCTCAGCCTACCTTCCATTTGTCAGGAAGAAATAATTTGTAATACAGATTCAGTGCAAAAGAATCTGTCATACCTGCGATAAAATCACAAATCTGTCTTTCCAATGTCTCATCTTTTAGTGGCTCTTTCTGGTAAAGCCCCCAGAACTCTTCTTCATTTTCATACATATACATATAAAGTTCTTTTATTACTTTCTTTGCCTTATCAAATGTGTTTTTGATCTTTTCATTCATATAAACTGTATTAAAAAGGTACTTGCGCAGTCCTAAAATGGCTTCTTCGACTTGAGCACCGATCACTACCTGTCCGCTATTATTATCAAGGGTTTTAAAAACAATATCCGTTACCATTTTATTAACTCTCGAAGAATTATCTTCCCCAAGTATTTCTATATACTCTTTCGGTACATCATTAAGTGTTATTATTCCGGACCGAATTGCATCATCAAGATCGTGGTTGGCATAGGCAACAAGGTCTGAGACCCTGACTACCTGCCCCTCCATTGTTTCCGGCCTGTATTTGGGATTATCAACAGGCCCCATACCTTTGGAATGTTTTGCAATACCATCCCTTACTTCGTAGGTAAGGTTCAGGCCCCTTCCGTTATTTTCCAGTACATCAACTACCCTTAAACTGTGGATTACATGCTTGAAACCTTCAGGGTAAATATCATTTAATGCATTTTCGCCGGCATGGCCAAAAGGAGTATGGCCAAGATCATGGCCAAGCGCAATAGCCTCCGTAAGGTCTTCATTGAGGCTTAGTGCCCTCGAGATTGTACGTGCGATCTGTGACACCTCAATTACATGGGTCAGCCTTGTACGGTAATGGTCATTTTCAGGTGATAAAAAGACCTGTGTTTTATGTTTCATTCTCCTGAATGATTTGCAGTGTATTATCCTGTCCCTGTCCCGCTGGAAAGGTGTTCTAATTGCACATTCTTCTTCGTTGACAAGCCTTCCCTTTGACTCCGAGCTTAGTTTTGCAAAGGAGGAAAGACTCTTTTTTTCAATTTCCTGGTATTTTTCCCTGATATTCAAGTAGGCAGCCTATGTTCTAAGGGTTATTCCCTTTTTTATTAAATACTCTTTAGTTTCTCCAATCGTGTATTCACCGTAATGAAAAATGGATGCAACTAGCACTGCATCGGCTTCACCTTTTTTAATCCCCTCGAAAAGATGTTCAATATTTCCAGCCCCGCCTGATGCTATAACAGGAATTTTGATCTTCCTGGAAACCGTTTTGGTTAATAATAAATCGTAACCGTCCTTGGTACCGTCTTTATCCATGCTTGTTATTAATATCTCACCTGCCCCAAGATTTTCCATCTTACCGGCCCATTCAACTGCATCTATCCCGGTTGGTTCTCTGCCGCCGTGTGTATATACTTCCCATCCGCCTTTACCGTCTGACCTGGCATCAATTGCCACAACAATACACTGGCTTCCAAATTTTTTGGCAGCATCTTTCACAAACCCGGGGTTATTAACCGCGGCTGTATTAATGGCGACCTTATCAGCCCCCGCAAGCAATAGGTTTCTTACATCTTCAAGTACCCTCACTCCCCCGCCAACAGTCAAAGGAACAAAGACTTCACTGGCTGTTCGTCTTACTACATCAATCATCGTGTTTCTGTTTTCATGTGATGCAGTAATATCGAGAAAGGTAATCTCATCAGCTCCATCTGAACTGTATTTTTTTGCAATTTCAACAGGGTCCCCGGCATCTTTCAGATTCAGGAATTGTACCCCTTTTACAACTCTTCCGTCTTTAACATCGAGGCATGGTATTATTCTTTTTGATATCATTATTTATACCTCTTAATTGCTTCCTTAAGGTCGATAGAACCTGAATAAATAGATTTTCCAAGAATAACCCCATAAAGCCCCTTTTCTTTAAGGACGGACAATTTTTCGAGGTCCTCCATTGTGGCAATCCCGCCTGAGGCTATAACAGGAACCGAGCAGTAGTTGATAAAATTCTCAATAGGTTCGGTATTAACACCTTCCATTGTACCGTCCTTATCCACGTTAGTGTGTACAAACATTGATGCGCCTCTGCTCTCGAGCTTCTTTATCATATCGTCAATATCAAGATCAAGGACCTCTTTCCAGCCTTTTACTGCTATCCTGTTATTTTTTGTGTCGAGGCCAACTGAAATTGTTCCAGGGTATCTTGTGCACAGTTCTCCAACAAAATCTTCATCACTGAATGCTTTAGTGCCTATTATAAGACGCTTTACTCCAGCGGAAATATAACGGTCGGCAGTTTCGATATCCCTGATACCTCCTCCCAACTGTACATTGCATTTTACATTTTTCACAATATCCATGATTATCTGTGCATTTACTGCACTACCTGAAAATGCTCCGTCAAGATCAACAACATGTATCCAACTTGCACCGCAGCTCTCCCATTTCTGTGCTGTTTCAACGGGGTTGGTCGAGAATACTGTCTCCGTCCCTTCCTCTCCCCTTAAGAGTCTCACACACTTCCCTTCTTTTAAATCAATAGCTGGTATTATAATCATAGCTTCTCACTGGATATTAATCTTAGAATTTCCTTAATTAAGTCCTGAAGTTATTCTACACAAATTGTCTCAAAGCTGAATTAATATACAGAAATCCTCTTTTATGAAAAGGAATATTTGAAATAACCAGAGAATTTATATACTAATTATTAAAATGAAATACTGGCTAGTAAAATCAGAACCCTTTAAATATTCCTGGCAGGATTTTTTAGATGATAAATGGACTTACTGGGACGGGGTAAGAAATTATCAGGCTCGAAATAATCTTAGAGAAATGAAATGCAAAGACCTGGTTTTATATTATCACAGCAACGAAGGGAAAGAAATTGTAGGTGTATCAGAAGTAATAAGGGAGTATTACCAGGATCCTACTACAGAAGATGACAGGTGGGTCGTTGTTGATTTAAAACCTGTTAAGACACTGGAGAAGCCCGTAACATTACAAATAATAAAATCAGATACCAGATTAAAAGAAATTGCATTAACAAAGCAAAGCAGGTTGTCTGTAATGCCGATAAAAAAGAAGGAATACGATATAATACTTTCTTTGGCCAAATAAACTAAAAAAAACCCCGGGAAAACCTGGCTTTTTTTTAAATCTAAATTTTTAATCAAATATCAAGTACGACTATATTCCCGGGTTCAATCTGGCGGGAACTTTTTACAACAATTCCTGTTGCAGTATTTTCTTCAACTCTAAGAACAACCAGTTGGCCAATTTTTACTCCGGGTATTTTTATTTTTTTATTTCTATCGGGGTCATACGCATTTCTTGTATACTGAAAAATCGAAAATGAATTGCCGGGAACAATCTTTTCATCTCTTCCAACATCAATGTAAACCACGCTTCCGTTACCATTTAATACTGCCTTATTCTTGGATTCAAGAATAAATCCCTCGGCATGATTTTTACCTCTTCTCATTACAACTTCTTTAACAAATGGTTCTATGGGCCTAACCTGAGCCCCCCTCGTTATTTCTCTGTATGACTCAGTAATAATCCCGTAAGACTGATTTTTCCCAAGGATTCTCTGAATTTCTACAATGCCTAAAACAGCAACCTTAAAACCGGCAAGTTTTCCGGTTATCGGGTGCATAACAGGCGATGTATCCCGGAATACTGTAAATTGGTCTCCTGGCTGGACACCAAAACCTGAACCTACATTTAAATAAACATGATCACCGGTACCAAGAAGTATTTTTGATGGTTCTGAAGAAATAATAGACCCCATATGCTCCCACTCACCCGAAGTTACAAAACCTTCTGCCTGTGCCCAGGAAAAGTAAAAAACCGGTGGGGGCGGAACAATATTTTTTAGTTCTTCAATATTGGTTTTCGGATCAAATTTAACTACCGGAAGGTCTGTTAACTTAATTGTTTCCCCCGGGAAGATAAGATGTGGGTTATCAATATAAGGATTTATTTCCCACAGCCTTGGCCATAATAAAGAATTGTCGAAAAATTTCTCTGTAATTCCCGATAAAGTATCACCAGGCTTAACAACATATATTGTTGTGCCTCCCTTTGGGAAAGGAAGGTATCCCTGTGCTATTACAAATGTCGTTAAGAACAAAAGAATTAAAAAGGTTCTAATTCTTAGCATTCCACCCTGCCTCCTTCAAAATATGGTAAATATAAACCTCTTTCTCAAATTTTACACCTAAAACCTTTATTTTAAAAGAGGTTTTTCTGCAAAGAAAAACTTTTATATAGCAAATCAATTAAATATAATATATCAATTAAAATAATTTTAATGCCATTTACTAATAATGAGAAACCAGATTTTAATTAATTCCACATTCAATGAGACAAGGGTAGCTTTAGTAGAGGAAAACGCTCTGGCAGAAATTTATGTCGAACGCAGCCTTTCACCCCAGATGGTTGGAAATATTTACAAGGGGAGGATTGAAAAAATTGTCCCGGGTATGCAGGCAGCTTTTGTTGATATAGGTTCCGGCAAGGCAGGTTTTATTTCCGTTGAGGATGTATACGATGATTCTTTCCCGGATTTTATAGATATTGAAGATCGAAAGAAATTAAAGACCAGCCGCCAGTCCATCCAGGATAAACTGGTCCAGGGCCAGGACCTGATAGTACAGGTTATAAAAGAACCTGTTCATGGGAAAGGGCCAAAACTTACATCCAATGTTTCAATACCTGGTAAACACTTAGTACTGATTGCTGCTGCAAATATTGTTGGTATATCACATAAAATTGAGGATGAAGAGGAAAGAGAAAGGCTTATTGAGATAATCTCAAGGTTAAAACCAGAAAACTTGGGATTCATAGCAAGAACATTTTCAGAAGGTATCAGGGAAAAAGAACTTTCAAGAGAAATTAAAAGCCTGGTAAAAATCTGGTCAAGAATCAAAAAGTCTTATGAAAAAAGAAAAAGGCCCAACTTAATATATGAAACTCCGAGCCTTACCATCCGTGCTGTTAGAGACCTTGTCACCTATAACATCGATGAAATTATTATTGATGATGAAAATTTATTTTCTGAAATCAAAAAGTATTTAACAAAAACATATATTCATAAAAATATTAAAATTAAAAACTATAAGAGCAGCCAGCCTTTATTTGAAAAATATAATATTGATAAGGAAGTCAACGAGATTTACAAGAAAAAAGTGTGGCTTAAGTCAGGCGGGTTTTTAATTATTGAAGAAACTGAAGGACTTACCGTAATAGATGTAAATACCGGCAGATATACCGGAAAATCCGACCAGAATAAAACGCTACTCAAAATTAACCTGGAGGCTGCCGGAGAAATACTCCGCCAGATCAGGTTAAGAAACCTTGTGGGCATTATTGTAATTGATTTTATAGATCTGAAAGACCCTGCATTAAGAAAAAAGGTGTTTTCTACCGTTAAGAAAGGCACCAAAAACGATAAGGCAAGGACGGTAATTCAGGACATTTCGCAGTTCTCCGTCCTGCAGCTAACTCGTCAAAGAACAAGGGAAAGTATACTCAACACTCTTGCAGACCCTTGCCAGACATGCATGGGAATCGGACGAATAAAATCCAGAGACACCATAAGTTATGAAATACTGCGTAAAATCAAGCATCTGGCAAATAAACCTAAAATCAAGCATATTACTCTTGAGGCACATTCTGATATAATTGATAATTTACTAAAAAAAGAAGAAGAAAATATTAATTCCATACAGGAAAGTAAGGGGTTTGAAATTAAATTTATCAAAAATAATGAAAACATTGATAAATTTAACCTGAGAAACAACTGAATTTAACAAAGAAGGTTTTTTTGATTTAAAATTATTCTAGACTTAAAGCTTTTAGCATTGGAGGAATTTATGAGTCATTTAAATTTATTTCTTGTTGTTTTAATTTTTACTCTAACTGCTTGCAGCAACAATGTTATAAATGAAGAAAGTCCTGAAGAAGTAAACACCCAGGAAGAGGCAGTGCTGGAATCAGATACAGAAAGTAATTTTGAAACTAATAATTCAGAAGAATACGATTATAACGGTAATTCCGGGGACTCCGTCCTGTCCGAAAGGCCTCCAAAAATAAAACAGATTAAAGTTGAAGCTATTTCAAATAATCTTGAAGACGGGTTTATGGCTGTGGTAACGACACATGAAGAAGAGAATGAAGATGTAAATTTCATATATCAATGGAAACACAATGGAATAGATATTATTGGTGCAACCGAGCAAAAACTCGAATGGAATGAAGAATTCAGGAAAGGAGACATAATAACACTGGAAATAATTCCTTACGATGACCTGACAGAGGGAATATGGAAATCAGAAGGCAACTTTTCAATTCCGAACTCTCCCCCTGCAATCGAATCTACACCACCCGCTACAATTAATGGGAATAGTTTTAATTACAAGGTTAATGCTACAGATCTTGATGGTGATATATTAACCTACACACTTCGGAACGCTCCTGAGGGGATGAACATAAATCCGGAGACTGGTGAAATAAACTGGGAATATGGGATTGATAACGCGGGTGAATACAAAATTGGCATTGAGGTATCAGATGGTGATGGTGGACAAATCTTCCAGGAACTGACAGTGACAGTAAATTAAGGAATCTACAACATGGAACAGAAAGAAAACGGAAGTCTTTATCACATAGCAATTGCAGTAAACAACCTTAAAGATGCAGAAAAGCTCTACCAAGATGTAATCGGATTAAAAATAACGCACAGGGAAGAAATTCCTGAGCAGGGTGTGAGGGCCACAATGCTTCAGCCCGCCGGCAAGACAGGGACAGCTATAGAGTTGCTTGAAGCTATAGATGACAGTTCACCTATTGCCAAATTTATTGAAAAAAAGGGCGAAGGCATCCACCATATCTGTTTTTATGTTGATAATATAGAAAAAACACTAAAGGAATTAAAAATTAAGGGTATAAAACTTTTAGATGAAAAACCGCGCCTCGGTGCTTACAATTCAAAAGTTGCATTCATACACCCAAAAGCAATGAATGGTGTACTTGTAGAACTTGCAGAACTTAGTGAGAAAACTGATTAGTTGTTCTTTTCTTTTTTTGAGTTGCTTGGGGCAGAAAAATCTTCGTACTCACCTTCTGATACTTTGCCCGTATCTTCTTTAGGTGGAGTAATGTCAATCTCATCATCTTTTATAGACTTCCTGAAACCCTTTATACTTTTCCCAAGCGCAGACCCAAGATCACCAAGCCTGCTTGGCCCGAAAATAAGTAAAAGAATAATCAGGATAATAATTAATTCTGTTGCTCCGAACGATCCAAACATAGAATATTAGAGTAACGATAGGGTATTGGATTGTCAATTCAAATAGAACCTTTAAAATTCTAATGCTGTAAATCTTTGATCTGGTTTGGCTCAAGTTCTTTCAAATACAATTTGCCGAGTTCAGATCTTTTATCCATAAAATGCAAGCCCATAAACGAACCAGTATGGTCATATGTTTTGGTCACCCATTTGACCTCTGCATTGAGATTAAATACCTCGGTATCAGTATATATCTTAATATTAAGTGCTGTATCTGGCAAAAAAGACTTAAGCGAATGTACCAGCATCCCATTCCGCGAGATATTATAAGAATTACCGGGAAAAACGGCCTCACCTATGCCAAACTTAACTTTTTTCAGAAATATTATTCTCTTGGTTTCCCTTCTGTTTAGCTTAAAATTTCCTGATTCTTTTCTGAATGAAAATTCTCCCATAATTCACCCGACTTATACTACAAAATAAATGGATAATATTTTGTTATCAAGTGTAAATTATGAAGATCATTAAGTTAAAGTAGAAATTTTATTCATTTTCATTCAGGAAACGTTCTGCATCGATTGCAGCCATACATCCTGTACCAGCAGCAGTAATTGCCTGCCTGTACTGATGGTCCTGGACATCACCGGAAGCAAAAACTCCAGGTATGTTTGTCTGTGTAGAACCGTTTATTGTTACCAGGTACCCGTTCTCATCCATATCAAGCTGACCTTTAAATAAACTGGTATTCGGGGTATGTCCGATTGCAACAAAGAAACCTTCACAGCTGATCTCGGAAATTTCGCCTGTTTTAACATTCTTTACTTTCACCGCGTTGACCCCTGTTTCTTTCGATCCAAGCACCTCTTCAACCTCGGTGTCCCAGACAAAATCTATCTTTTCATTTGCAAATGCCCTGTCCTGCATTATCTTGGAAGCCCTTAATTCGTCACGCCTGTGTACAAGTGTAACTTTACTTCCGAACTTAGTTAGGAATATAGCCTCTTCCATAGCCGTATCCCCTCCCCCTATTACAACTATTTCCTTGTCCTTGTAAAAGAACCCGTCACAGGTAGCACATGTAGAAACACCATAACCAAGCAGTTCTCTTTCCGAATCAAGACCGAGCATTTTTGCAGATGCCCCGGAGGAAATAATAAATGTATCTGCAAGTATCTCTTTTTCACTCGATGTAATAACGAAAGGCCTCTTTGAAAAATCCACTTTAGTAATCTCACCAAACAGACAGTGGGCACCAAACCTTTCAGCCTGCTGTTTCATTGAATCCATAAGTTCCGGGCCAAGTACCCCGTTTGGAAAACCCGGAAAATTTTCAACATCGGTTGTTAATGTAAGCTGGCCTCCTGCCTCGAGTCCTTCAAATACAACCGGCCCAAGATCTGCCCTTGCGGAGTAAAGCGCAGCTGTAAGGCCCGCTGGCCCTGAACCCATAATTACAACTTTATATCTGTCTTTTAATTCCGTGTTTTTTGACATTTTTTTACCTCAATGTAATTTAAAAATTATATGGAATGAAACTAATTTCTTTTTGAATTATCATACTTTAATACATTAAATGATAATATAATCAAAAAGATTCATTAATATTTACAATAAATTAATAAGATGAAAAAATCCAATTTAGCAGAACTTCACAAGGAACTGGGTGGAATATTTCTGGAAGGCAACCAGTCACAAACCCCAAATTACTACGATGATCCGGATAACGAAATTATACATGTAAGGAACAGTTCAGGGATTGTGGACATATCTGGAAGGGGCATGTTAAAAATCTCTGGTAAAGACCATCTAAAACTTCTTCAGGGCATGCTTACAAATGATATGGTTAAACTCGAAGTTGGTAAAGGGAACCATGCAGTAGCACTCACTGTAAAGGGCAGGATGCTTGCTGATATGAGGGCATTTAAATTTCCGGATTTTATGTTATTTGATACCGAGCCCGGTTTACAAACTGTCCTTGCTGAACATCTGAACAAATTTAAGCTTTCATACAAGGTGGACATTAAAGATTCTACTAACGACTATCTTCACTTTCATATTTGCGGCCCCAAGTCTACAGATTTTGTAGAATCTGAATTTCAACTTTCTGCTTCAGAGTTTAGTGAATATGATTATAAAATAATCCATATAAATAATGCAGAAATATTTTTGATAAAAATAAACCGCACCGGTGAGACAGGGTTTGACCTGATCCTAGAATCTGGAGAAGCTGGTGAACTTTTCCGGGACCTGCTTTCTAAAGGCGAAGTCGCCGGCCTAAAACCATTTGGTATAAATGCTTTAAATACAATGAGGATTGAAGCAGGCATTCCTCTTTTTGGAATCGATATGGATGACAGCACTATACCTATTGAAGCCGGTCTTTGGGATGCTCTTGATTTCGAAAAGGGTTGTTATCTTGGCCAGGAAGTAATAGCCAGAATAAAATGGAGAGGCCGGGTAAACTGGCACCTGACAGGTTTGGAGACAACGGATAATACGGTATTCGCTGTTGGCAGCAAAATATTCGACGGGGATAAAGAGATTGGTAGAATTACCTCAGCAACTTTCTCCAAAACTCTGGGTAAAAATATAGCATTGGGTTATATAAGGCGGGAATTCAGGGAAGAAGGCCAGGCCGTTTTAATAAAATCCGGAGAAAACTCGTATTTGAATGCAATTGTTTGTGATTTGCCATTCATAAACAACTTTAACTAGCCTAATTTTCCATTATATTTCAAATAGCCTTGCTTTTATAGCCTCATACTAATATTATTTTTAAGTTAATATTTCTCATTGGGTGGTTTATAATTACTTTAATTTTAAAAGGATAAATATAAAAATTGATAATTAATTCTATTTTAGGACTTTTTTCAAATGATCTGGCAGTAGATCTTGGTACTGCTAATACTCTTGTTTATGTAAAGAGCAAAGGAATTGTAGCGAATGAACCTTCTGTAGTAGCCATCCAGGAAGACTCCAGGGGACAGAAAAAATTAATTGCTGTAGGGAAAGAAGCTTACAAAATGGTCGGCAGGACTCCGGGGAGAATTAAAGCTATAAGGCCACTTCGGGACGGGGTTATAGCAGATTTTGATGTTGCACAGAAGATGCTCGAATATTTCATCAGGAAGACCCACAACAACAGGAAAAGCCTTGTCAGACCCAGGATTATAGTTTCCGTACCTATAGGTATAACTGAAGTTGAAAAAAGAGCGGTCAAGGAATCAGCCGAAGCAGCAGGGGCGAGGGAAGTATTCCTTATTGAAGAAACAATGTCTGCCGCACTTGGTGCAGGTATGCCTGTGACTGAGCCAGCCGGCAACATGGTGGTTGATATTGGCGGAGGGACTACCGGTGTAGCTGTAATTTCACTTGCAGGAATTGTAGTAAGCAAATCCGTAAAAGTCGGCGGAGACAAACTTGACGAATCAATACTCCAGTACGTTAAGAGAAATTATAATATGCTGATCGGTGAACGTACAGCCGAAGAAGTAAAAAAGAAACTTGGCAATGCTGTCCACAATAAAGACGTTGGTGTAATGCAGGTAAAAGGCCGAGACCTCAGATCCGGGATACCAATGACAATTGAGATTACTTCCGAAGAAGTAAAGGACGCAATGTCTGAACCCATAAGCGTTATAATAGAAGCAATTAAACAAACTCTTGAAAGAACACCTCCTGAGCTTTCAGCAGATATCGTTGATACCGGGATCATGCTTACAGGTGGAGGGGCACTGCTTGGAGGGCTGGATAATCTGATAAATGAAGAAACAGGACTGCCGGTTAATATTGCCGATGATCCGCTTACTTGCGTTGTCCTGGGTTCAGGAACTGCATTAAGTAAGATTGATATCTTAAAGGAAATTAGTTTATAAAATCTTTTATAATGACAGACTAAGATGGGATTCACAAAAAAACATCCCATAATTATATCGTTAATCCTACTGTTTATTGCAATACAGCTTTTTCCCTTCATATATGATTCAGAAAGAGAAGCAGATCCTGTATCCAGGATGGTTATGCGTATTAATTACTATCCTTTCCTTGCCATTAATGGAATAAAATCCAGTCTCAACAATACCTGGAAGGACTATAAATCTTTTAAATCCCTAAAAGGAGAAAATATAAAACTAAGAAACGAAAACAGTATTCTAAAGAAAAATAATTTTGAGTTTCGCGAATTAAAACTTCAGAACGAAAGATTGCGGGATTTATTAAATTTTGCAGAAGAAGGCCCGTACAACACCATATCTGCAAACGTAATTGCGGGCAGCCCTTCATTGCTGCGGACTGAATTCCTTGTAATAGACAAGGGCAGAAATGATGGAATAAAGGAAGGAATGCCCGTTACTACTCAGGATGGTATTGTTGGCCGTGTATATATTGCATCAAAAAACAGTTCCCAAATAATGCTGATCACTGACCCCATAAGTGCAGTGGATGCAATCGTACAGCGCACAAGGGCAAGGGGAATTATTAAAGGTAATACTAATGACTGTATAATGGAATACCTTGAAAATAATTTTGAAATCGAAAACGGTGATACAATTATTTCTTCCGGGAAAGACGGTTATTATCCGAAGGGTATAAAGATAGGTACAGTCAGGAGCGTTAAATCATCAGGGGGATTGTACAAGGCTGTTGTAATTCCGGAAGTGTCAATAAATTCGCTTGAAGAAGTAGTAGTTATTACTAAGCTTAAAAATAAAAATATTGATGAATAAATATGCAACTTTCATTGTATTAATATTTGTATCTATATTAATAAACATATTGCAGTCTTCAATATTTTCCCCCTCAGCCGGGAATTATTTCTTTCCGGATTTCAACCTTATACTTATTATATTCATCGCAATATCCAAGGATATACGATTTGGATTGGCCCTGGTTCTACTAAACGGATTTCTCCTGGATGTAATGTCCGGTTATATGCTCGGAATAAACACATTATCCAGGCTTAGTCTCTATATAATATTAAGACGCAGTTCAAACCATTTTAATTATGAAAGTTATACGCCTGTTTTTATTTCACTATTGCTCGGAACATTGTATGTCTGGATTTTTATATGGTCAATCCTTATACTCAAATCGGTGAGTGACCTAAAACTAATTAAAAATGTTATTATTTATCAGGCTATAATAAATTCTGCAGTAGGAATATTCATATTTCATATAAAAAATAAAATTTATGCCACAGTACAAAAATAAACTATTTATCTGTTCATTAATAATTGGAAGTTTGTTTTTACTTCTGATCCTCAGGCTATTTTATTTACAGATATTAAAGGGTGACGAATTTGAACTTTTTTCTATTGAAAACCGGATCAGGCTGATTAATTCTCCCGCACCCAGGGGGAAAATTTTCGACAGAAATAATAAAAAGATTGTAGTAAACAGGCCGTCCTTTGATTTAAAGGTATTTCCAAATGAACTTAAAAATATTGATAAGGTATCCGAACTGCTTGCAGGCATTATCAAAATGGACAAGGCAGAAATCGAGCAGTCAATAACCAGGGCCAAGAAAAAAAGTGCCTATCTCCCTTTCATATTAATTAAGGACATAGACAGAGACACTCTTGCTGCAATCGAATCCAACAAGCCTGACCTGAGTGGTATAACAATTGAGGTAAATTACCTGCGTGATTATCCCGAGGGTAAGCTCGGATCACTGATTGTCGGCTACCTTGGAAAACCAAATAAAAAAGATTTAAAAAGATTCCACTTAACCAACCTGGATATTAATGTGGGTAAAACGGGCATTGAAGAAACCTTTGAAAACGACCTTAGGGGATCAAACGGCATTAATTACAAGGTCATAGATGCTCTTGGCCGCCAGGTAAAGTCAAAGTTGTTTCAAAAAGATATTGAAAATAAAGAAACATTGCCGGGTAATGATATTCACCTGACAATTGATATTGAATTGCAAAAAAAGGCTGAACAACTTCTGAAGAAAAAAAGAGGGTCAATTATAGTTGTAAATGTAAATTCAGGAGAGGTCCTGGTAATGGCAAGTAGCCCCTCATTTGACCCCGTGCTGTTTGTAAATGGAATCCAGCAGTCAGACTGGAATGAACTTACCAATAATGAATATCACCCGATGCTAAACCGGTCAATAAGAGGGACATATGCCCCGGGATCGACCTTTAAAATCGTAACAGCACTTGGCGCTTTAAAAGAAAATATTATAGATGAAGAAACTACCATATTTTGTCCGGGCTACTATAAAGTAGGAAAGAAAAAATTTAAATGCTGGAAGCACTACGGGCATGGTTGGGTTAATCTTAGAAGTGCAATTGCCCAGTCCTGTGATGTGTTTTTTTATATTACTGCAGAAGAACTTGGTATCGACAGGATTTCCAAATATGCAAAGATTTTCGGTTTTGGCTCCGGTACTGGAATTGAATTAAGCGAAAAAGATGGACTTGTGCCAAACAGGTCATGGAAATACAAACAGTTTAAGGAGCCGTGGTATAAAGGTGAGACAGTAATTACCTCTATAGGACAGGGTTACCTCAACGTAACACCGCTCCAGATAACAATGATGACAGCATCAGTAGCTAATGGCGGGACTGTATTAAAACCTATTCTTATAAAAAGGATATCAGACCTGGAAGGAAAAAACACAATGGTGAGCAGTTCAGAGGTTCTTAGCATTCTGCCATTTGATGAAACACAGATCAAAATGGTACAGGATTCACTTATTAGTGCAGTAAATGAAGAATCAGGTACGGGGAAACGCGCAAAAGTAAAACACGGAACGGTAGCTGGAAAAACTGGTACAGCACAGGTCATCTCTTCAAAAACAAAATCCAAGAAAGAGATATATAAAGACCATGCATGGTTTACCGCTTATTACCCGGCTGAAAAACCAGAAATAGCAATTACCGTATTAATTGAAAACGGTGGGAGCGGGGGAGCTGTTGCTGCCCCGTTGGCAAAAGATATATTTGATCTCTATTTTAAACAAAAGAATGGGGTGATGCAAAATGATAATGTTTGACAGAAGGTTAATCAAAAATTTTGGCTGGCTAATACTTTTTCTCTCTCTTCTATTTTCCGCATTCGGACTAATAAATCTCTATAGTGCCTCCTATCATACAGGACTCGGAACATTTAAAAAACAATTGATATGGGTTTGCCTCGGTTTTATCACGATGCTGATCATCACTTTTATGAACTCTAATTTATTAAAAAGATATACAATGCACATCTTTGTTATTTCTTTGATCACCCTCGTATTTGTATTTATATTCGGCAGGGAAGTTTCGGGCTCGCAGAGCTGGATCGCATTCGGACCAATATCTATACAGCCTTCCGAGTTTGTAAAAATTTCACTAATACTTATCATAGCAAGATTTTATAGCAATGACTTTGAAGACGGGCCGTTTGGACTTAAAGACATAATAAAACCAATCATTTTCACAATCATGATATTTTGCCTAATCCTCTTTCAGCCCGACCTTGGAACTGCTTTAATAATAATTCTTCTTTCCGGAACAATGCTTTTATTTATGGGTATAAAAACAAAGTCACTGCTGATAATATTTGGCATCCTTGTTCTTATTTCCATTCCAGCATGGAGCTTTTTTTTAAAGGATTACCATAAAGAGCGGATACTTACTTTTGCAAACCCCTCAGTTGACCCGCTTGGCATGGGGTACAACTCGATACAGTCACAGATTGCTGTAGGCTCAGGCAAATTAATCGGGAAGGGTTACCTCTCAGGTACACAGTCACAGCTTAGGTTCATACCTGCACAGCAGACAGATTTCGCCTTTTCCGTCCTCGCCGAGGAATGGGGTTTTCTGGGTTCAGCAATAATGCTGTTAATCTATTTCCTCCTTATACTTACAATACTTGACACCGCAAGTTCCTCGAAAGATAAATTCTCAATGCTGGTTGCCCTTGGTATAGCTGCGCTCTTTTTCTGGCATACTTTAATAAACGTCGGCATGGTACTGGGCCTTCTACCTGTAATTGGTGTCCCGCTATATCTTTTTAGTTACGGCGGGTCTTCTGTTCTGACCGCGTTTATAGCGATAGGTATAGTCCTTGGTATAAAAATGAGGCAGACACCTGTACCCAAAGAAGATATTTCCCTTGAAAAAAATACTTAGAGTTCTGAACTGGAGGGTATCCCGAACAGACTCTTTGCTTTAAGAACAGCATCCACTATTGTATTTGATATAAGGTCAGAAGCTGCTACACCAATAGAATTTGCATCTCCTTCATGATCCCCAATTGATACTGCAAATACTACATCTCCATCAGAAACGGTATTTACGGGGCTCACAACCCTGCTTATTCCGGTATGTGCAATCTTGGAAATCCTTATAAGTTCATGCTTATTTAACACTGCATTGGTTGCAACTATACAAAGTGTAGTGCTTGAGTAAGGTTCGTATGGTTTTAAATACCCTTTTTTTATATACTCCGTGGTATTTAGAAACCCACTACCCTCCTTATTCCTGGCACCTGCAATTATTTCATTCTTATCTAATGAATAGATGTCGCCAAAAGCATTGACCACAACAAGCACTCCTACCATAACCCCATTAGGGAACATAAAGTTCGAAGAAGCAATTCCACCTTTAGTTGAGTTATTAACACCGTTTATTTTTCCAATTGTGGCGCCCGTCCCGACTCCTATGCAGCCTTCCTCAATGCCTTCATTTCCTGCATTAATACATGCCTGGTAACCCATATCCATATCTGGGCGTATATTCCCGTTACCTATACCCAGGTCATAAATTACGGCTGAAGGTACAGATGGGATTACCATCCCTCCCCCGGTCTGAAGACCTATAGACTTTTCCTCGAGATATTTCAGTACTCCGTCGGTTGCACTAAGGCCAAAAGTACTGCCCCCTGTAAGCAGTATCGAATTAATCCTGCCGTAAGTGCCGTGAGGCAGTAGTGAGTCGATCTGCCTTGTACTGGTCCCGCCTCCGTTTAACTCGACTGCACCAAAAACAGGCCTGTCAAAAAGAACAACGGTACACCCGGTACCGGCTTCAAAATCGGAGCTGTGTCCGACACTTACCCCTTCAATGTCAGTTATACATTTCATAATAGTAAACTACAGATAAATCGTCTAAAATAGCAATAATATTGAATGTTTTACACTACTTGACAGCAATATCCAATCAGATACAATCTAAACTGCTTTTATCAGGTGACATTTGTTAACAGTAAATTCCGTAAATATATTCAACAATTACAATTAGTTAGCGACAGTATTTAAAAGAAATACAACAGCTGTCTGCTATTTAAATTCATAGGTTCGATGTTTAATAATTACTCATTTATATCAATTAGAACTTTTATATTATTACTGATAATTATCTTTTCATATTATCATGCCCCGGCCTATGCAATATCCAATACGGCTGACCTAAAAGATATAGGAATAAATGAAAAACTTGGTGAAACAATCGACCTTGATACTGAATTTGTAAACCAGGATGGGGAAGAAGTAAGGATCGGCCAGTTTTTTAATGAAAAACCGGTAGTTATAAACATGCTTTATCTTTCATGCCCCAGGATCTGTACATTTGCACTGGACGGATCACTTGAAGTAATAAACGAAACGGATGACTTAAAAATGGGTTCCGATTATGAATTCCTGTCAATTAGTTTCAACCCTGAAGAAACTCAAATTGACTCCGCAGAAAAATCAAAAAAATATTACAGCGGTTTAAAAAACAAAAGTAATAGTGCTGATTATGGATGGAACTTTTTGACTTCTGATTCAGAAAATATAAATAAACTTACCCGGGCAATCGGTTACAACTTTAGGAAAGACGGTGATGAATATGCACACCCTTCAGCGTTGGTAATACTTACCCCTGAAGGCAAGATTTCACGCTATCTTTACGGGCTGCAACATAACCCCAAAGATTTTAAACTGGCATTAATAGAGTCTTCCGATGGTAAGATTGGCACATCAATTCTGGTGAATAAAGTTCTCCTGTTTTGCTATCAATTTGACCCAATTGGTAAACGATACGCACTTAAAGCCTTAAATATTGTAAAAGTTGGAGGAGTAGTTACGCTGTTAGCTTTATCCGGATTTCTAGCCATTTTTTGGGTACGAGAAAAGGGTCGTGTTAACAAAAGTGATGGAGGTTTCAAAAATTAAAAATGTTAAGCTGGCTTCCTGAAAATGCATCTAATTTAGCAAGCGGGGTAGACAATGTACTTCTCTTTGTAACAGTATTATCAGTATTTTTCTTCCTGCTTATTTCCGCTTTCTTAATTGGTTTTGCAATAAAATACAGACGAAAAACAGACCATGATGAGACACCATACATCACTGGTAACGAACTACTCGAAGTTATCTGGACAGTTATCCCGTCAGTCCTGCTAATGATTATTTTTGCCTGGGGTTATATCGAATACAGGGAAATGAGAAACCCCCCTGACAACGCTGTCGAAGTAAATGTAGTGGCTAGGCAATGGCTCTGGCAATTTGATTATTACAACGGTAAAAAAACTATTAACGAGTTATACGTACAGCAGGGAAGACCCGTAAGAATGGTTATGAGGTCTGAAGATGTTCTTCACAGTTTCTTTGTACCTGATTTTAGGGTCAAGCAGGACATTCTTCCCGGCAATTACACCCAGCTTTGGTTCACCCCCACAAAGGCCGGTACATTTGAGCTTTACTGTGCTGAGTATTGCGGAACAGGGCATTCAAAGATGCTTGCAAAAGTACATGTCCTTGGCCCGGAAGCTTATGCCATCTGGGAGAAAGGTATCGGGGTTGATGAAAGCACAGCAGTTGCTTCCAGCCTCCCGCCTGCCGAACAGGGTGCAGAACTTTTTAAAAATAGGGGCTGCAATGCATGTCATAGCATAGATGGCTCTGCTCTGGTAGGACCGTCTTTTAAAGGCCTCTTTGGCAAAAATGAAAAAATGACAACCGGTGAAACAATTAAAGTAGATGAAAACTATTTAAGAGAATCAATCCTTCAGCCACAGGCACTTGTAGTTGATGGTTATCAGCCGGTAATGCCCGCATTTGAAGGGATCTTAAGTGATGGAGAAGTAACAGCATTAATTGAATACATAAAAACTCTTAAATAATTTAAAGGAGAAACTTAGCATGGCAAACAGTACAGCACATGATACAATGACCGAACCTTCATTTTATGAACCTAAGGGCTTTATGTCATGGTTGTTGACAACAGATCATAAACGTATAGGTATTTTGTACCTTGTGACAATTTCATTTTTCTTTCTTGTTGGAGGTGTTTTTGCACTTCTCATGAGATATGAACTGCTCACACCTGAAGCAGATTTTATAAGTCCGCATACATACAATGTATTTTTCACCATGCACGGTTCCCTAATGGTCTTTTTCTTTATTATTCCGGGGGTGGCAGCAAGTCTTGGGAACTTTCTTATCCCGCTGATGATTGGTGCACGTGATGTGGCCTTTCCGAAGCTTAACATCGGAAGTTACTGGATATACCTTGTAGGTACCGCAATTCTGTTCGGTGCATTACTTCAGCCGGCAGATACTGGCTGGACATATTACACACCTTACAGCGTACAGTCACAAACCAACGTGGTGCTGATAACACTTGGGGTATTTGTCCTCGGGTTTTCATCAATATTAACAGGATTAAATTTTATTGTAACAATACACAAATTAAGATGCCCGGGTATGACATGGGGCAGGCTACCGCTCTTTATTTGGGCATCATATGCAACTGCAATCCTTCAGCTTCTTGCAACACCGGTTGTGGGAATAACACTGCTGCTACTGATAGCCGAAAGGACACTCGGTATTGGTTTCTTTGATCCTGCAAAAGGCGGAGACCCTATACTTTTTCAAAACTTTTTCTGGTTTTATTCACACCCTGCAGTTTATATTATGATAATCCCGGCTTTTGGAATTATTTCAGAAATTATTCCTGTTTTCGCAAAAAAACCTATATTCGGATACAAGGCTATTGCTTATTCTAGTTTTGCCATCGCAATAATCAGTTTCTTCGTATGGCTTCACCATATGTTTGTTAGTGGAATTTCAGAAACGGTCGCAGCAATCTTCTCGTTTCTTACTATGCTTGTTGCAATACCAACGGCAATAAAAGTATTTAACTGGACTGCGACATTATACAGAGGGTCTATATCCCTTGAATCACCTATGCTTTATGCACTTTCCTTTTTGGCTTTATTTACAATAGGTGGACTTACCGGGGTTTACCTCGGGGCACTTGCTGTCGATGTACATCTTCACGACACATATTTTATAGTTGCACATATGCATTACGTAATGATCGGAGGAACAGTGTTTGGCTTCTTCGGTGGAATACATTTCTGGTACTCAAAATGGTTTGGGAGAATGTTTAATGAAGCAATTGCAAAAGTTGCATGGTTTCTATTCTTTGTAGGTTTTAACGTAACTTTTTTCCCACAGTTTTTTATGGGAGTCCAGGGAATGCCAAGAAGATACGCTACATACCCTGCCGAGTTTCAGTCCTACCATGAAATTTCTACTTACGGGTCATGGATTCTTGCAGTTGGTGTGGTAATAATGTTTGTTAACCTGATTGCAGGCCTTTTTAACAAGGAAAAACCACCGATAAATCCGCATGGTTCACTATCACTCGAATGGACTGTACCATCACCGCCACCGCATGAAAATTTTGAAGAAATTCCAACTATAACAGACTGGACTTATGGATATGGCAAGAAATAGTAATCGGAGGCAATTTTAAAATGGAACAAGCTGCACATCATGCAGAACACGAACTTGACCCGGTAGTTGAATATTCATCATCCAAACTGGGAATGTGGTTATTTCTTGGTACAGAAATAATGCTTTTCGGCGGACTGTTTGCCGCATATACAATATTCAGGGCAAAATTCCCCGACATGTTCAGTGAACAGCATAAGGAACTAAACCTGACGCTTGGAGCAATTAATACCATTGTACTTATTTTCAGTAGTTTGACTATGGCCATAGCAGTCTGGGCAGCACAGAAGGGCGACAAGAAAAAAGTTGTAATATTTATGATTATTACAATTGTATGCGGCCTTATTTTTGGAGTTAACAAGTATTTCGAATATTCGGCTAAACTGAGCCATCACATCTATCCAAGTACCAGCATTTTCTTTGGCCTATATTACCTTATGACAGGACTTCATATGATCCACGTTTTCGTGGGGCTTTGTGTACTGGGTGTTATTACTTACCTGGCACATATAGGTAAATTTACAAAAGAATACTATACGCCGGTAGAAGTCGGCGGACTATATTGGCATTTGGTCGATTTAATATGGATATATTTGTTTCCTTTACTTTATTTAGTAGGTTAGCGAGGATAAAATATGAGCACACAAACATACGGACACGAAGAACATCATGAAATAGGGCCAAAGACATTAATTATGGTCTGGGCTGCACTCACAATACTGACCTGCGTAACAGTTTATATTGCTACAGTAGATTTTGGGAGATCACTAAATATTATCAGTGCCATGGTTATTGCTTCTATAAAAGCATCTATTGTCGCTTACTATTTTATGCATTTAAAATTTGAAGATAAACTCACATGGATATATGCACTTTATCCCATGTTTTTACTTTTCCTATTAATAGCTACTACTATTATGGAGACCTTCACGAGGAACCCGGCACTCTACTAATATGCTTGCAAAAGCTACCTTGGTAGCACTCTTTATACTTCTAGTTTGGGGTAACATGGTAGCGGGACTGAAAGTCGGGCTTGCATGCCCGGATTGGCCACTATGCCATGGCCAGGTCATACCCCCGTTAAGGCTTGATATATATATCGAATTTATTCACCGCGTACTCGGTGCAATAACCTCAATACTTATAATTACACTTTGTTATAAAAGGACAAGAATGTACAAGGGCGCTTTCAAAGCCATACCGATTGTCGCAGTCCTTCTTCTAGTTATACAGATATTCCTGGGAGGTATAGTAGTTTTACTGAAACTCCCGGTTGATCTCACCACAATCCATTTTGCAAACGCGATAATAATATTCACACTGGTTTTATACTCAGCTTATTTTGACGGTAAAAAGACCATTCCAAAAATCTCTTTTTCAGGCCCCGCCGGGCTCTTCTTTTTGCTTTCTTTATTATTATTTATTCAGGCAGTACTCGGTGCATACGTAAGGCACTCCGGCTCGGGGCTTGCATGCCCTGACTTTCCAACTTGCCTCGGTTTCTGGATCCCACCATCACTTGCAGGGATAGTACTTAATCATTACGCACACAGGCTTCTTGCCTATTTTATATTTATAGTATTTATTGTGACTTTTATAGTTTCCAATTATAAAGAAAGCCTTAAAGATGCTAACAGTTATCTTCTTACCGCATGTTTACTGATTGTGTTTCAGATAATGCTTGGAGTTTTAGTGGTACTCACACAGTTAACTTTTTATGTAACTGCAATTCATTTATCAATTGGACTTGCTATATTGTCAGTAACCCTATTATTATGGTTTAAATATATAAATAAAAATTCTTTCCAAAACTGATCTCTTATGAATACTAAACCAACAGCCGGCAAAATAGTAGTCTCGGCAATTCTACTCACAAAACCGGGCATAATCCTCAGTGTTGCATTTACCGGTTACGCGGGAATGGTTTTAGGAGCCGGGAGCCTGCCGGGTCTGTCTGTAACGTTCTTTGGAATTATCACACTTCTTCTAAGTGCCGCAGGCTCAGCTATTCTAAATAACGTCCTTGATAAGAAGATAGACAAGCAGATGAAAAGGCTTACAAAGAGAGTTGAAGCACTTGAAACTCTTGGTGATAAAAATGCAGCCGTTTTATCAATAGTAATGATTGTTGTAGCTTTAATTCTTTCTGCGATTTTCCTGAATTTAATTAACACCCTATTGATAATTGCAGCATTCTTAAGCTACACAATACTTTATACGCTGTTTTTAAAAAGAAATTCACCTTTTGGAACAATCCTTGGCGGCATCCCGGGAGCATTGCCCGTACTTATTGGCTACAGTGCCGTTAATCCCTATATAGGCCTTGATGGCCTGATCCTGTTTACATTTATGATGCTTTGGCAGCCCCCTCATTTCTGGGCACTGGCCCAAAAATACAAGGACCAGTATAAGGAAGCAGGAATACCTGTTATGCCGGTAGCGTTCGGTACCAAGTACACCAATATATTGATTCTTTTATACTCAATATCTCTGATACCCCTTACCCTTTCGCTCTGGCTGATAGGAATCACATCAGCTTATTTTGCAATTTTTGCATTGATAGTAGGACTGTATTTTGAATACACTATAGTCAAGAGCGTGTATGACAACAAAAGTTATGGAATAGCCTTTGCCACTTCAATTATCTATATGCTGGCAATAATGATTGCACTTGTAATAGACATATTACTCCACCCTTCCCTGCCAGTAGAAAATATTATCAGGTCTGTTTAAAATTTATCTCTTTTAACCTGTTCAGAGGTTCCTCAAGTGTCTTTATCGAATCCGCCCAGAAATTTTTTGATGTAATATCTTCGCCGAGAGACTTTGACACTACTTCCTCGCAGTCATAAGAACCGCTTATCTTGAGAAAGTATTCATATTTCTCCAGGAAATCACTTCCTTCCTGCAAAAATTTACCAAATATAAACCGGCTCAGAAGATAGCCGAATGTATAAGGGAAATTGTAAAAAGTGACACCGGTAATATAAAAATGAAGTTTTGAGGCCCAGAAGTACGGGTCTTTTTCATCAAGCGTATCACCAAACACCTTTTCCTGGGTTTGCACCATGAGCTCTTTTAATCTCGTGGGGTTAAGTACACCGTTATCCCGCTCTTCATATAGTGCTCTTTCAAATTCATACCTGACCGGTATATCCATCAGGTATATGGCTCCGTGATTTACTTCGGTATCAAGAATCAGTGCTTTTTCCCCTTCCGAAATGCCATCACTATTAAGAATACCCTGTGCAAGGATCATTTCCCCGAATGTTGAAGCAGTCTCGGCAAGAGTCATTGGATAAGAATGGCCGTATGGCCTGATGTCTTTCATTATAAAACTGTGAAATGCATGGCCCGCCTCATGAGCGAGTGTAAGTACATCACCAAGACTTTCGTTAAAAGTCATAAATATTCTTGATTCATTTGTTAGAAGTGATCCTGTGCAGAACCCTCCCGGACGTTTACCTGATCTCGGGCTCCAGTCTATCCAGTTTTTGTCATAGACACCTTTTACAAAATTCCCAAGTGTTGGATAAGAAGAATCAAAAGACTTATGCACCATGGATTTTGCTCTTTCCCAGTCTATGACTTCACTGCTCTCCATCTCAAGAGGAGCACCAAGGTCATACCAGGATACCTTTTCTGTACCCATAGATTCAGCCTTATACTTTAAAATGTTTTTTGGGATTTCAATCTGGTCGTAAATCGCTCCAAACATAGCGTCTAAAGTATCCCTTGATACAGCTGACTGAAACATTGCAACATCAAGGAAATGGTCTATCCCCCTGTGTTTGTTAAGTGTAAGCCTTGTGCCAGAAATAGCATTCAAGCTTGCCGCTGCAACATCCTCGATCTGTTCCCAGGCCCTGTTGCCTCCACGAAAGGCTTCTTTCCTTATTTCCCTGTCCGGATTTTCGAGAAGTGATCTTCTCAGTGACATCGGTATCTCTTTTATAGTCCCGTCCGGGTATTTCATTTCAAATGTCAGTTTTCCTGAGACGGTATTATAAAGCCTTCCCCATGAGGATAGGCCGTCGACACCAAGTTCTGTAGCCAGGATCTCTTTTGTCGTTGGTCATGCGTTTTTTGGATTCTTCATAAAGCCTGCTGATGTAGTAGGAAGCTCCTTCCATGCTTTTAAGAGCAATTATTTTATTAACCATTTCCGGGGACATATTTTCAAGTGTGCTTAAAACAACTACCTCTATTTTTTGAAATTCCGCACCCAGTAATGAAAGATCAGCCTCTTCCTTAAGATAATCCTGGTTATTTACATCTGCCGAAGCAAGGCAGCCAATATAAGACCTTATATGGGAATATTTTTTAGAAAGGTCTTCAACATCTGATAAAACTACTTCCCACGGGTCTGTGTTACCATCGGCATCTTTAAGTTTAAGTGCCTTGTCATATGTGTTTTTAATATTTCGTTCCAGTTCTGACTTAAATTCATTCATCTCTTTTCCCCTAAACTCAGGGAAATATGTACTTAAGTCCCAGTCCATTGTTGTTTCAGCCATTTATATTTCTCTCCTTAGTTATCCCAGATATTTGGATTAATTTACCTTACATTGTCATCCTGAATACCCAATCGAGTTGAGCACATGCTTGATTCAGGATCTATCATTTATTTTTTTACTATTTTAATGAATCAGAAATTGAATTAAGTTTATCTAATAGTTCTAACTATGAAATCTCAATTTTTAAAAAACTGGTTCAGAAAAGAAACAACCAAACGTGCAATAAAGGTAGCATTGATTGTCGGGCCCATTTTAACAATCATAAACCAGCATGATGTAATACTTGCAGGTAATTTTAATTTTACATTTTTTTATAAAATGGTGTTGACTTTCTTAGTGCCTTATTGTGTGTCGGCTTGTTCATCTGCAATGGTCTACTGTTCAATGGAAAAATAAATAAATGTCTAATTTAAATCCCAAAATTCTTTTTATCACATTTTCAGTCTTTTTATTTTTAATTTTAACTCAATCATCAAATGCCCAGGGTGAAACAATAACATTCCCTTCAAAAGACGGATTAACAATCACCGCAGATACCTACATAACTAATCCCGATAATAAAACTCCTTTTATAGTCCTTTTTCATCAGGCGGGCTGGAGCAGGGGTGAGTATAACGAGATTGCTCCAAAGCTAAACAAACTTGGCTTTAACTGTATGGCCGTTGACCAGAGGTCAGGCGGATCTGTTAATGGTATTCAGAATGAAACAACTGCACTGGCTCAAAAAGAAGGTAAGCCAATTAACTACACAGATGCCGAGCAAGGCATTGTTGCTTCGCTGGAATATGCGAGGAAGAACTTTGCAGACGGTAAACTTATCGCTTGGGGCAGTTCCTATTCTGCTGCACTTGTATTAAAAGTTGCCGGTGACCAACCTAACCTTGTTGATGGGGTTGTTTCATTTGCACCAGGTGAATATTTTAAAAGACTGGGTAAAAGCCCAACATGGATCCAGGAATCTGCAAAAAACATTACTGCTCCCGTATTTATTACTTCAGCACAAAGTGAATACAACAACTGGGCACCTATTTATGGGGTAATCAACACAGAGACAAAAGCATATTATCTGCCTGATACTAAAGGCAATCACGGCTCAAGGGCACTCTGGGAAAAATTCTTCGACAGCCCGGGATACTGGAAAGCTGTTACTGAATTCTTACAAAATTATTCCTAATGAAGGGTAACGTCCCCTTCATCCCCTAGATTTCTCACATTGTTTGAAATGACATATAAAATTACTTAGCAATATTTTCCAATAGTTTGGCAAGCTCTTTTGGATGGGAAAGCATTACATCATGATTTGCATCAATTTCATGTACTTCACAGTTGATCTTATTAATAAAACTATCTGAAAGTTCCCTACTAACAGCAACATCCCTTGTGCACCTGATATAATGCAGCGGCTGTGATATCAGGCTTAAATCAACATCTGACTTGTGCAGGCAAGGAGCAAGAGGCTGCGGTGTTAAAAGGTTGTAATAGTTCCTTCTGGAATCTTCATCAAGATCACTCAAATAACTTTTTACAGCATGTTCATATCCGGGAAGGTAAGTATTGTCCTCCGATTTTTCTGCACTATCAAAAACAATCTTTTTTTTCTCTTCAGGCATCTGACTCAGAAGGCTCTCATCTTTATTCATTACATAAGCAGCAAGAAATATAACATTGGTAACCCCAGCTCTCTCATCAAGTGCGATCTTAGGAAGGAGCATGCCAGCAAGGGAATGCCCAACAAGGTTTATGTCCCTGAAATCATTCATTTCTATGAAATGGTCAATCCTTTCAATGTAATCATCGAAAGTAATATCTTTTCGGGGGGTGCGGTCAAGTCCGGCACCCGGCAGGTCGATATCAAGGCAGTGATTCCCATCACCTTCAAGGATATCAGTTACCTTTGCCCAGCACCATGCACCGTGCATTGCACCGTGTATGAATAAAAAATTTGCCATTTAATTTCTATAGATAAAATTCAACTTTACCTGTTGAAATATCATACATAGCACCAACTACTTTAAGTTCACCCTTATCAACAAGTTCTTTCATAATGGTACTTCTTTCAATAATTGCCTGTACATTCAGCTTTACGTTCTCTTCAGCCACTGCCTGTACAAACTTTTCATTATCTGCTTTTCTTTTTTTGCTTTTGAACCCCTTTACTTCATATACAGCCGGTTTAAGATTACTAAGTGTCTGGGTAAGGTTGCCGAGTTTAACATTACTAATTGCGCCTATTATAGCGCCACAGTGTGTGTGTCCCATTACTAAAACAAGGTTTGCACCCGATACAGCGGTAGCAAATTCGAGGCTTCCCATCATATCAGTATTAACAAAGTTCCCTGCAATCCTTCCGCAAAAAATATCACCAAGGCCAAGGTCAAAAATATATTCCGGTTGTGTCCTTGAATCGAGACATGTAACTACAGCAGCAAATGGAAACTGTCCCGTTTTAAACTGCTTTGCCTGTCCAATCAGATCAGTGTTTAGCATTTTACCGCTAACAAACCTCTTATTCCCTTCCATTAATATTTCAAGTGACTGGTCCGGTGTAAGTGCCTTCTGTTTTTCCGGTGTCATCACCAATGCTGATCCTGCTTTTGCTGTAGTAGTACTGTAACCTGTTGCTGCAAGGGCCAGGCCTGCTGCACCGGCTGTTTTTATAAAATTTCTTCGTGAATTCATCTATCAATTTCCTTTGTGGATGTATTTTTAGTTATTGGCTGACAGCTTCATTAAGCCCCCAGTCATATGATAAATATTTTAATTTATAATTACCACTCAGTACATATTTTTTTTCATCATCATTTATATATTTATATATAAAGCCCAGTGTGCCGTTTTGTTTATCCGATTTATCATTAAATTCCTGCTTGTGATAATTGCTAAAGAAATCATCTCCAAACCATTTAAAAATTTTTGATACCTTTATTTTATTTTTGTTTTTATCTATAAGAACACCTTTAGTCTTACTGTTTACAAAATTCTTTGATGAATCATCCAGTTGTTTATCAATCTTATCTGCAATATATGCTTCGTTTCTCAAATCAGGACAGCTTATTGAAGCACAGTTTATTGCCGCATGTATGCGCGGTTCGTTAAATTCCTTTCGTAAGATTCCATGCTCTATATGGTCAAGTGTTACGTTTTGCCCTACAGCCTGAAACTGCAGTTTCTTCCATACACCTGGAATTTGTAAAATACTGTTTTTTGGTGCATAAAAAATCCCGACAAGAGTAAAACTTCTTTGTATTGGGTAGTGATCTATAATCGCTTTTATTGTAAAAGCATTATATGAATTGATCCAGAAGGCTGTTTTTTGAGAATCTGTCCAGGTGTTAAAATCATCAGGTGTTATATTATTCAATGATTTCAAGTAGTTAGTAAATTCAGCAGAATCTATAAATCCCTGGTAGTTAACTTTTGCATCATCAACGTTTTCCTGGAGTAATTTATTGAATATTGTATGATTTTGGTCAAATGGGGTCAGGTCTTGTGCTGTTTGCGCCATAATGTTACCCGCAAAACATAGAAAAAAGGCCATAAAAAAAGATATTATTATTTTATTCATAAAATATTTACGGCCAAAAACTTATAGAAGTTCAGTAACAATTAATTCCAGTCACCCATACAAGGGTTTTCATTTGGGCATTTTCCAAGCCTGATATGTTCTTCAAACTCGCTTCTGAATTTCCTTACAATAGAATCCACAGGCATTGCACATCCGTCCGCAAGGGCGCAGATGGTAGTTCCTCTCATCTGTTTACATGCATCAAGCAGAGTATCAATCTGCTCCATAGTTCCCCTGCCTTCTTCAATGCCCCTCAGTATCTTTTCAAGCCACCACGTTCCTTCGCGGCACTGGACACACTGGCCACATGATTCATCACGGTAAAAATGCGCAAGGTTCTGGGCAACACGAACCATGCATACTGTTTCATCCATTACGGTAACACCGGCCGTACCGAGCATTGAACCGGCCTTTGCCATAGTATCAAAATCGAGAGGCAGGTCAAGATCATCTACTGTTAAAAGTGCTGATGAGGAACCACCGGGTGAAATCGCCTTAATTTTGTTGCCGTTTACTATTCCGCCGCCGTATTCATCAATAAGTTCCCTTATCGTTATTCCAAGCGGAAGTTCATATAAGCCTGGCTTGTTAATACAGCCGCTGAGGCCGTATATCTTGGTGCCTGTGTTTTTAGGGGTCCCGATAGCTGCAAACCATCCAGGGCCTTTATTTATTATATGAGGCACAAACGCTAAGGTTTCGACATTATTCACAATAGTAGGGCATCCAAATAATCCGACCTGCGCCGGGAAAGGTGGTTTGGGCCTTGGTTCACCATTCTTTCCTTCTATAGATTCAAGCATTCCTGTCTCTTCTCCGCAGATATAGGCCCCGGCCCCCCTGTATAGAGATATATCAAGGTCAAAACCGGAATTAAAAATATTTTTACCAAGGTATCCTTTTTCATAAGCTTCGTCTATCGCACCCTGGATTATCTTTGCACCGTAAGGCATTTCACCGCGGATATAAATATAACTTTTATGAGAATTGATTGCGTAGCACGCTATTGCTATACCTTCCAGCATCTGGTGAGGGTCTTTTTCAAGAATCTCCCTGTCTTTAAAACTCCCCGGTTCACTCTCATCGGCATTACAGCAAAGATATACCGGCTTATCAACATCTTTTGGAATAAAACTCCATTTCATACCGGTTGGGAAACCCGCACCGCCTCTTCCACGAAGGCCGGATTTTTTAATTGTTTCAGTTATTTCCTCAGGCGTTGCTGCTAAACTCTTTTTGAGGGCTTCGTAACCTCCCCTCTGCAGATAAGAATCGAGTGTGTGTGAATTTTCAAATCCAATATAATTTCTAATAATCCGGACTTCTGGCATTTAAAATTCCTTTTATTTCTGTATAAAAATCATTTTATTTTAAATGGGGAAAAATATTGTTTGCAAGACCGGCACATGGTAAATTAATTTACAATTTACAAATGCTGTTCTTTTGAATTATCCATTTAATGCAGAATAATATTAACACATTATTTTATTATCAATACTATGCATAATTTCGATACAATAATAATAGGCGGTGGCCCAAGCGGGCTGCAAACAGCACATTTTCTTTCAGCTAACAATCTGAAGGTTGCACTCTTTGAAAAAGACCCCGGCATAGGAATGGATGTGGTTTGCTCGGAAGTAATCAGCAAGGTAGCATTCCAGCGGTTTGACCTGCTAACCGATTCTATAAAAAGACGGCTAAAGGAAGCAGGGCACTAAATTTGCCTTCTCATCATAAAACAACTAACACAGGTATTCATCCGCTACGTATTTTGCAAATGCCATAGAGGAACTAAAGGCAGGGGATATTGCATTTAGAATATGGAGAGTGTTGCCCTTCTCAATTACAATAAAATCCATCACAAGCTCCTTTTTTGGCCAGTCCACAAGCTGAGGCCTTATCCCTGCTTTTTTTGAATGAATTACCTGGTCTTTTTCAAGTGACGGGATCATCTTTTTAGCTTCATCATATAGAAATGAACTTAAATACTTTCTGACCTCAGACACAGCATTGTCCCTAAAAGCTGTATTAGATAAAAACATAACGCAGTCCATGTATAAAATTGTAAGGGATTCAAGTGAAATGTTTGAAACAAAATCATAACTTTCCCTGCCAATTGCAGGAATAGCCGTTGGCCCTATATAGACTGTGCCATCGTGTGCCCTTGTAAAATGAACACCAAGAAAAGGTGTCCTGTCGTCAGGGACAGGATAAACATTGCCCCTTACAAAACCGGAATTCTCTTCTCTTATCCTGGAATAAGTACCCAGGAATGGAAGTATCTTATAATTTTCTGCTGTACCGAAACTGTGTGCAATCTTATCCGAGAAAGCCCCCGAGGCATTTATTAAACGCCCGTATTTTATATGGCCGCTGCTAGTTAATACTGTATTGTCACTGGATGGATTTACAAAACCTGTATTAAACAGTATTTTTACATGGCCTGAATCAATAAGTTCATTGTATATTGAATCTAAAATTTCCTTTGGATTAAACACGGAAGTATCAGGTGAAAAAATTGCCTCTTTATAAGTATAGGCATACGGTTCAATGTCTTTTAATTCACCTGAATTTATTATCCTCGAATTAACACCATTTTTAACTGCCATTTCCTGGAGTTTATAAAGTGATGAAAGTTTGTCTTTGTCAGTTGCAACAATAACCTTACCGCATCTATTGAGGTTTAACTTCCTCGATCTGCAGTATTCCGAAAGCATTCTGTTCCCCTCTACACAGAACCGGGCTTTTAGCGAATCAGGAGTATAGTAAATGCCGGCATGCAAAACGCCGCTGTTTTTACCACTAGCATGGATACCGGTTTCTTCTTCTTTCTCGATTACAATAATATTTTTTCGCCCCCTTAAAACGAGAGCGCGCGCGATAGTCAGTCCTGTTATTCCAGCTCCAATTATAAGAAATTCACATTCGTTCATTAAGCATGTCCCGGCAGGCAAAATTGACCAGCCCTTTATTTTATGATACCCTTACCTTTCTAAATGAAAATGTTTAAGGTTGGGCAGACTGGTGTTTATCCAAATTATGGAGTGGTTGAAGTTCAGGGTATAGAAGATAAGGAAATTGGTGGGAACAAATCTTCTTTTTATATATTAAAAGTTATTGAGAACGATGTAACTTTAATGGTTCCTACAGCAAATGCTGAAATAGTTGGATTAAGACACGTAGTGCCAAAAAAAGAAGTGCCAAAAGTTTTTAAGATACTAGGCAAGAGCAAAAAATCTGCCAGTGCTTCCGCCAATGGGAGTTTAAGCTGGAACAAAAGATACAGGGAATATGCTGACAAGCTGAAAAGCGGAGATATCTTTGAAGTTGCTGAAGTACTTAAAGACATTCACAAACTAAAAAAAGACAAAGAATTATCCTTTGGTGAAAAAAGAATTATGGATAATGCCTTTAGCCTTCTCGTAAAAGAAATCTCAATTTCTACCAAGAAGAATGAAGAGATTATCACAACAGAAATAGAAAATCTTCTTAAATTAAATTAGGGATTTACCATCAATTCCAGATGGAATTTCAATATCAAGATATTTTAGAATTGTAGGGTAAATATCCGAACTCCTCACGTAAGAGCTGTTTACTTTTTTATTCATTACTATCGGTACCATCATATGGCTTTTTACAAGTGATCCGTGAGAACCACAGTGTTCTGGGTGTTCGTGTCTTGCCCTGAGGTCAATTCCGGGTTTAGCGCTAATTAATAAGTCACCTGTCCTGCGTGATTCAAAAAGCTGTAACAGCTGAACAATTGCATCAGGGTAGTTCGAGTCATAAGTATATTTAAACGCAGATTCCGTGGTTAATTTTTTCGGGATTTTTTTATACCCAAAAGGATCATTGCCAACAACCTTGTACATTATATTCCCGTTTTCACTCCACGTAATAGCTTCACCCCTGGCACTTTTTATTCCTACTTTAGAATCTGATCTTATACCTGCAACTATATCAATTTCATTTCTTCCAAGAAGTTCATTTACAACATTTTCCGTTTCATCCATGAATGCATTTCTATTCCACCCGTCTTTGCTTTTAATGTAGATATGGGCCATGGAATTTCCGGAAACCATGACGGAAGCATCAGCGTCCATCAGATGGTTAAAGATATTGGTGTGATAGAGTGTCTTATAACTCAGATTGTCCATAAACAGCGGAGTATCAAAATGTGAATGTGTGGGGGTAAGCCCATGGTCACTCCCTATGATTATAAGGGTATCAGCGAGCCTTTCTTCCTTTCTAAGGTACGCAACTATTTCTCCAACATAATTGTCTATAAACTTGTAAGAATTAATTACTTTCTTATGAAATGGGTGAAACTGGTGAGAATATGTATCAATACCCATAAAAACACAAAATAAAAATTTAGGTTTTTCAGTTAATGAATTCAGAAGGAGCCTTCCCCCGGCTTCATCCACCTCATTACTGCTGTCGGTAAAATGGCTCTTTATCTTTAAAAATACCTTCTTAAACTTGGTTTTATCCCCGTTAGAACTAAGTCCACGTGTGATTTCATTCAGAATACTTACACTTCTTGGTATGAGTTCAAACAATGTTGGAGTGCCATTTGTATCAAGGTCACTGTTAATAAGATAAGTTTCGGGTCCTATATAGCTTCTGACCCCTTTTATTGAAAACCTGCTTTGCGCATACTGGTATCGGTCAAACCATCTTATACCCGGCAGATTGCATCTTCCGGGGAATTTACCAAGAAGATAAGGGGTGTAAGCTGGCCCGGTTGTTGAGGGAAATACAGTTACACCGCTGGAATAGCTTCCCCTTTCTACAATGTATTCAGAAATATTGGGCAACTCGCCTTTATCCAGAAGATATTCAAAAAGGTCTGCCCTTGCACCATCTGCAAGTATAAAAATACAACTCTTATCGTTCATAAATTAAAATATTTCCTGTAAATATCCCTTATTTGATGGGTTATATCTTTATACCTGTTTTTTAACTCTTTTCCTTTCTTGTAAATTCTTGATTCAATTGCCAACCTGTCAAAATCACTGTCTTTAACATCACTAATTGATTTATCTTTTAAAAGTCTTAGCAGGTTTTCCATTCTTTTCAGGAATCTGTACCCTTCCACAAGACAGGATACTTCTTTTGGGTCAACAAGGCCCTTATTACCAAGTGCTTTTATTGCTTCAAGGGTATTGCCATGCCTAATGGATCGGTATTTTTTTCCGTAACGTAGCTGAAGCATCTGGACTATAAATTCAATATCGACAAGTCCGCCCTTACCCGTTTTAATGTTAACTTTACTTACACTTTCCTTTGCAAGTTCTTTTTCCATCCTGCTTCTAAGCCTGTTAATTTCAAGATAAAAATTATCATCAAGTGGTTTATAGTAGACATAATCCGTTACTGTTTTTAAGACTTTTTCAGACAGCTTTTTATCTCCGGCACTTGGAACCGCCCTTATGAGTGCCTGCCTCTCCCATAGCTGGGCACTATCTTCATGATATTTTTTAAAAGACTCATACGAAGTTACCAATGTGCCGGACCTGCCGGATGGCCGAAGGTCTAGGTCCACTTCATAACAGGCCCCTTCGATTGTAGGTACCGAAAGTATCGAGATAAGTCTTTGTCCTACTCTTGAATAAGATTCGTGATCATTGCCTTCATAAATAAATATGATATCCAGGTCAGAATTATAGCTCATTTCGGAGGAACCAAATTTACCCATTGCAAGAATGCATATTTTATTTAAGCCGCTTCTCTTCCTGTATTTAAGTTTTGTTTCACTGATCGCAAGTTCAAGTGCAACAGTAAGTATGGAACTGGCAATCATGGAAAGGTAATGTGCCACGAATACCGAATCTAATTCCCTGTTTAAGTCCCTGAGGCAAATCTTAAGTGTTTCAACATGTTTAAAATGCCTGAGAGCATTTAACTTTCCTTCATAATCATCTTCATTTTCAACAAGTTCTCTGACAACATCTGCCATCTCATTCTTGTCCGAATAGTGGGACTGTGAATAACGCTGCGTCAGGACATCCAGGTATTCAGGGTGCCTGATCAGAAAGTTTGATAGTACTCCGCTTGTTGAAAAAAACCTGGAAAGAAGTTTCAGAAGCTCAGGGTTTTCAAGCAGAACTGCATATATGGAACTTTTCCAGCCTATTGATGTAACAAATCTTTCTAAATTCAATAGTGCCACATCAGGATTGTATGATTTGAGTACCGCACCCAGGAATGCGGGGATTACCCTTCTTGAAAACATTCTTCCTTTTTGAGTTAGTGCTCCACGTTTGGTATCTAGTAAGGTTGATATAAGGTCAACAGCAAGATTGGGATTCTCAAAACCCAAATTTTTTAGTGAATCGACTGCTTCTTCCTCGCTTATATTCCCCTCTGTGAGAAAATCAGCTAAATGCCAGAATTCATTGCCATATTCTTCGATTTTTTTTGTGGACTCGAAAAAAAGCTTATTATATATTAAAGAAACATTGTCAGTTGTCTCAAGGTATTCCTTTTGAAATATTTTAACAGTTTTTATACCGAGCCTTTTTGAAAGTTTTATTAATTCATCTTTATCAGATGGTATTTTCTGTGTTTGCAATTCATCCACAATCTGGAGATTGTGTTCGACCCTTCTAAGGAATATATAGTCTCTCACAAGGTCATCCACATTTTCCTGGGTAAGTATTTTTCTTTTTCTAAGTGGATTCAGACAATCTACAGGATTAAGGCCCTTCAGCTCTTGGAACTGGCCTGCGTTAACAAGCTGGTTTGCCTGGACAAAAAATTCAATCTCCCTGATTCCGCCTTTACCAAGTTTTACATCATCCAGTTTTTTAAGCTGGTCCAGTTTTACTTTCATGTCCTTGAGATCTTCAATCGATTCATAGTCGAGTGACTTTTTATATACAAACTGGTCAATATCTCTTATAAACTTGTTGCCAAGTTCAATATCCCCGCTAATCGGCCTTGCCTGGATAAGTGCGGCCCGTTCCCATGTATCTCCCCAGTAAAAATAGTGCTCAACAGCCCCCTCATAGGGAACTGCAATTGTGCTTTTATTGCCGCCCGGCCTGAGGCCCAGGTCCACCCTGTAGAGAAACCCCTGGTCTGTTACTGAGCTAATTGTTTTGGTTATTTTTTCTGCAAGTTTAAAAAAACAGTCAGAATCTTCTTTTTCTTTAAATACATAAACAAGGTCAACATCAGAGCTAAGGTTTAATAACCGCCCTCCCAGTTTACCCATGGCAAGGATAAAAAACCGGCCATGTCTTTTTGTATCCAGGCTTTTTTCAAAATACAGATATACCGTACTAATAATAGCCTCGGCAAGATCAGATAACTCTTCCAGAATGGTAATGAAATTGGCTTTTAATGAAATATCTTTATAAAGTATCCTGGCAAATTCCCTGTACTTATATATTCGAAGCCTGCATCCAAATTCATCTTCACCTGCGGAATTATTTAGGATATCTATCAGTTCCGCATTATAATCAGTTAACTCTTTTTTCTTTTTCAGAAAACTTCCGGTTATAAGTAAGGCAATCAAACCCGGGTCACTTAATGCAGCCCTTCCTATAAACCTGCTATGGGAAGAAAGAAGATATAAAATATCCTTTTCTTTCTTACTTATCCTGCCATTAATCTCCCCGTATCTCTCAACAGCAAGTTCGGCATTAACGGTATCCGGAAATATAGTGTTTACTTTTGACAATATTCCGCCTTTTTCTAACTAAAGTTGTAGGGATCAATATCCAGTTGAATTCTAATATTACTTTTTTGCTTTGCAAATTCCCCGTAAAGACCTTTTGAAAGGCCGTGCAGCAACTTAATATTTTTTGATTTCATCATCATCTGAAACCTGTATCGGTTTTTTATTTTATATATAGGGCACTCCGATGGGCCAAGTAGCTCAATCAAATTTGGTGTTAAATTGGAAATAGCCTTTTTGGTTAATTTCTCACACTTTTTAATGAAGCTTTTAATTTCATTTTCGTCTGTTGCACTAAAACGAAAATTAACAAGTCTGTTAAATGGCGGGTAACCAATATACTCCCTTAGCTTAATCTCATTCTTTAGGAATGAATTACTGTCCTGTTTCACTGCATAATTAATACTGGGATGTGAGGGATTGTAGGTCTGGACTATTACTCTGCCTGGCAACTCACCCCTCCCTGCCCTGCCAGCTACCTGGGTTATCATCTGAAAGGTTCTTTCCCCGGACCGAAAGTCCGGTATACCGAGAAGATTATCTGCCGATACTACACCCACGAGGGTGACTCCCGGGAGATCATGTCCCTTGGTCACCATCTGGGTACCGATTAATATATCAACCGTTTTATTTTCAAGTTTGGAATAGAGACTCATGAGCTTTGATTTTGTACCTGTTGTGTCCCTGTCCATTCTTTGAATTCTTGCCTTTGGCAAAAGTTTCTTAAGCTCATGTTCGACAAGCTGGGTGCCAATACCAATTCCTTTCAGCCTGGATTTACTGTTTTTCTTAATTACATCAAAATTTTCAGTTGAACCGCAGTAATGGCATTTTATTGAGTTATCATCCTTATGATATGTAAACGGGATACTACAGTTGGGACATGAAAATATTTCACCACTATCCTCGAAAATCAGCAGTGTGGAAAAACCCCTTCTGTTTAGAAATATGATCGACTGATTTCTGTTTTCATAGTTACTGATGATTTCTCTTTCAAGCTGTTTAGAAAATAACGACCCCTTACTTTTTTTCATATCAACAACATGCACTTCCGGGAGTGACTGGTTTGTTACGCGAAGTGGGAGACTCAGATATGTATACTTATGCTTTAAGCTGTTCGAATATGACTCTACCGAAGGAGTTGCCGAACCTAGTATCACAACTGCCCTGGACATTCTACCGAGCATAATTGCCGCGTCCCTGGCATTATAAAAGGGGCTGTCATCTTGTTTGTACGTTGTTTCATGCTCTTCATCCAGGATTACTACTCCAATGTTCTTAAACGGTGCAAACACTGCGGACCTTGCCCCGATTATTATCTTAACCCTGCCGTCCCTTGCTCTTCTCCAAGCATCAAACCTCTCACCTTCACTTAGAAGGCTATGAATAACTGCGACTTTATCACCGAACCTGTTTCTAAATCTTTTTACCAGCAGTGGTGTTAATGAGATTTCAGGCACAAGCACAATTGCTTCTTTACCCTTTTTTATTACATTGGATATAGCTCTCAGATAGACTTCCGTTTTACCGCTTCCTGTTACCCCGTGGAGTAAAAAGGTTGAATATTCATTTTTATTTATAGACTCATCTATTTTCTTTAAAGCTGTTTCCTGTTCTATTGTAAGTTTGTGTATTTCAGGCTTGCCCTGACTAATATTTTTAAACGGGTCCCTGAAGACCTCTTCCCTGACAACTTCTATTAACCTGTTATCATTCAACCAGGCAAGATGGCTTTTAACATTGGGAAAAATTTCCCTAAGGTCTTCTTCGGAAATGTTTTTATGAACTGATACATATTCTGCAATTTGGCCCTTGGCGGGCATTTTCTTTTTTAATGCAGCTATTACTTCATCATCAGTTTCAACAGAATTCACAATATTCCTGTATTTTGGACTGAATTCTTTTAATTCATACCTGTATTCAATAAGTCCTTTTTTCAGTAGCCTGTTTAAATTATTGAAACCTGTATTTTCAACGAGCTGAAAAAGTTTTTCAACGGTAAGTTTTTCGGATTGCGCTATTGTATTTATGAGTGAAGTTTCCTTGTCCACTGTATCCGCATTTTGTTTTTTCAACCCTTTCTCAGTCAATTTAATATACCGCCTCAGTGTTGTTCCAAGGCCTCCTGGATGGGCAATTTTAAGTATCATGCCAAGTGATGAGCAGTAATAGTCTGCAAGCCATTTAAAAAAATCCAGCCTTTCCTCGTCAAATAACGGGACATCATCCACAACATCAATAATCTCTTTTAATTTAATATCTTCCGGGGGTTCACCGAAGCCGATTATATAGCCAATAACTACACGGTTACGAAAAGGTACCTGTGCTCTGGCACCAAGTAATACATAATTTTTATAAGAACGGGGAAAGGAATAGTAGTAAGTCTGATTTCCGGGGAGAGGAATTGCTATTTCAACTGCGTCACTCATTTGTGTCAGAGTCTATACAGTTTTAATTTGGTGTTCAAGCATTAGGAATTAAAGCATCATATATGCTTAATAGAATCCAGGAATGCGGTTACCGGCCTGTTGGAGTTTTGATAACGGTCTTTGTATGTCTCACCGTTTTCAAGTTTCAGCACACCACGCGGGCAGACTGCCGCACAAACTCCGCATCCAACACATGATGATCTTATAATATTTTCACCCTTCTGTGCATATGCCCTTACATCTATTCCCATCTCGCAGTAAGTGGAACAGTTGCCGCATGACATGCACTGCCCGCCGTTGGTTGTTATCCTGAAACGCGAAAAATATTTCTGAAATAAACCAAGTATTGCTGCCATCGGGCATCCGAACCTGCACCACACCCGGCTTCCCATTAGTGGGTAAAATCCAATTCCAATTACTCCGGAAAAAATCGCACCGATATAAAACCCGTACCATTTTTTGAGAGTAAGTGAATAACTCCCGAAAATGGCACCGCTACTTGTTGAGTTGATCCAGAGTAGTACTGTTGTTAAAACAATAAAGACCAGTACTGAATGAACAAGTACCCTTTCAATCCTCCATGCCCTTGTGGATTTATCGGAAAGCTGTCTCCACGGGTCACCGAGGGTCTCAGCCAATCCGCCGCAGCCGCAAACCCAGGAACAGTACCATCTCTTTCCATAAAAATAAGTAAGTACGGGTGTTGCTACAAATGCCATCATAACACCCCAAAAGACAAAAAATACACCAATGGCACCAGGATTACTTAAAAAATATTTTATATCTCCTGGGAATAAATAATTGAATTTAAGAGGCCAAAAGTAACTGAAATAAAATTCCGGCTGATTAAATGCTATTAAAATATTTGGTATAATAAATGCAAGGCCAAGCTGAAAAAACATTACGGATGCAGTTCTTATCTGCTGATACCTGTTATGCCTGTATTTCATAAACATTCTTATCCCGAATACCAATACTGCTATTGTGTAAAGGAAACCGTATAAGAACCACTTGCTTGCAGGGCCACCGGTTAAAAGCCTTGAAAGAGGGTCAGTCATTCTTATTCCACCTTCAATGTACTGAGGCCACCAGTAAAGAAGAATGTAAAAACCTGTCATGGAAATACCAACGATCCAACCGAGGCTGCCCCTTGAAAGTAAATTTCTGAAGTAGTTGTTGTTATGTTTTATTCCGGGAACGGTGTCTTTATAACTGAGCCAGAAATATAGGGATGCCCCTATGGATGGCAAGATAAAAGCAAGGAAAAGGCCGATCCATGTCCCCTTTATCGGTGCTCCAAGCAGCTGGACAACAAAGGCAAGTAAACCCAGTGCAACAAGCCCAAGGGAAAATTTTTCACCGAGGTTTAATGAAATTTCTGGTTGTTTAAAAGGTTCCTCAAATTCCAGCTCTTCTTCTTTAAAATTGTAATCAAGGGTCTTTGCATCTATCACGCGGCTTTCTCTTTAAAGGTATGCCTTATTTCCTGCTCGAACTTATCGGAGAATTCGGGGTCAAAATTAGCTTCCTGCAGATTATCCAGTACATAATCAAGGGTCCTTTTTCCCCTTATCCAGTTTTCACAAACCTTATGCCTGTATCTTAGGCCCATAACGTTAATACCTATAACAATATTTTCTTTTGTAATTATGCGCATTGCATGCTGGTTATTCGGGTGTTCCCAGAAAAGGTTGTTTTCTCCTTCTACGGGTACATTGCTGACCTTGCCGTATGTCTGGTATTCAAGGTCAAAGAATTTTGCTGAGTTATACCATATTCCGGGGTCATAAGTACTTTCTTCCCCTGCTATAACTTCACCGGCAACTTTGCCCTGCATTTTCCCCGTGTACCAGACCTGTTGTATAACATTTCTCTGGTCACCTTCGGTTATGAGTTCAGCGCAGTCACCTGCCGCAAACACATCCGGAACATTAGTCCGGAAACTCCAGTCTACAAGTATTCCGCGTCCTGTATCTATATCAGATTCTTTTACCAGGTCTGTATTCGGGCTGACTCCGGCTGTGAGGCCCACTAGTTCGCAGTCTATTCTTTCACCTTCATTAGTTATTACGGCTCCAACCCTTCCGTTTCCATCATTTACTATTTCTTTTAATTCCGTCTTTAACCTTAGATCAAGCCCTTCATGACGTATAATCCTGTTTATCATCATTGATTCTTCTTTTGGCAGTACATTGACCCAGTAGGACTCTTCCCTGACAAGGAAAGTTACTTCCAGATTTCTCGAATGAATCATTTCTGCAAGCTCTATACCAATAAGGCCGCCGCCTACAATCACTGCCCTTCTTGCATTTTTAACATTTTCATAAAGCGACCTCATATCCATCAGGTCCCAGAGGCCCTGGACCCCTTCAAGGTCCTGGCCCGGCCATCCGAATTTATTGGATTTAGAGCCGGTTGCAATTAATAATCTGTCATATTCGAGAGGTTCTTTGTTATGAAGAATCAGCTTTTTATTCTGATGATCAATCTCGGTCACCCACGCACGCACTAAATCTATTTTATTTATTTTCCAGAAATGGTCCTGGTAGGGCTTGGTGTCCTTAAAACTCATATGGCCCATGAAGATATACATCAGTGCAGGCCGGGAATAGTGGTAGTCAGATTCACCGGAGATGAGGGTTATTTTCCAGTCCGGCTGAAGCTGGCGTATCCTTTTGGCTGCTGCTACCCCCGTTACCCCGTTTCCGATAATTGCTATGTGCATGATATAACCTTAATAATATGATGTTGAATTGTAAATAACGTTTCAAAAGATGTAAAAATAGTTTTTTTCTTAATTACAACTACTGATATATACGGCGATACGGGGAATATTGATTTATAAAAGTTTCCCGGACGGGGAATTATATAGAGTTAAGGGAGGACTCAAGGACCCCGTACCCGGGAATATAAATTAGCTATTTTTACATTAGATATTATGTATTAATTAATTATATATATGTTTTCATAGTGAATGCAAGAATGAAATAAAAAAAGGAAAGTAATTGCTTTTAAAATAAGAAACCCGGCGTATTGCCGGGTTTTTATATATCATTCTGGGAAATTTCTAATTTAAATTAACTCTACTTGTTCTTAAACCTTTCCGCTTCTTCAGGGTGATGGGCAAGAAATGTTTCTATATGCCTGTCGGAGTATGAACCCTTTGGATAGTACTCATCGTAAAAATCAGGGTCGATGTGCATTGACTGGAATACTAGCCTCATATACATCGGGTCAACAAAAGCCGGGAACCTTCCATATGTGTCATAGATGTAATTTGCAACGTCTTTAACTATCTGAATGGTCGTATCGGTCGGTTTAGGTGCCATCATAAGATGCTTATCCGGTGTTGTGTATGGGAATGGCTTGTCCTTATCCCATGCAGCCCATTTATGTTCAAAAAACGCATCAATTGCTTCGTCCATATTTTTATAATAAGGAGGGCAGTATCCCTGGAATACCCCGTCTTTACCGACCGGAACTGTTGTAGGCGGGTCTATTACTCCTTTTTTAGGCTGAATAAACCTGAAACCGAGTCCTTTAAACAGGTCAGGTGCTGCACCCATGGCAAACCTTGGTATAAAACCTGTAAATGCCCACCCTGCAAGTCCAAGCGGCTGGAGTGCAAGGGCCATGTTCTGGGTAATAAAAGCCTGTTCAACATTAAGCCCGGTCAGGATTCTTACCTCTAAATCAAAAAGCGACATTTTAACTGCATCTTTAAGTCTTCCCTTCTTGATCCATTTATCTGTGCCTGTTGGTTTTCCCGTAAGGTCATCAATTATTGTAAATCCATAACTGTTTGCACAATAAAGTGTTAACAGATTTATATATTCTTCAGTTACGTCAGTCACCGGTATGAATAAAGTTGTGCCGGGTTTGTTTGTATTCCACTGGTTAAATTCGAAAAGCCCCGGCATCTTGTCCGGCATGTCGGCCCTTCCGTCTTCCAGTTTATTCAGGCTTTCACGGTAAAGCTCAAGGACCCTCTCCATCTTCTTTTCCCTTGGCAAATTAAAAAACATATCAAGCTCTTCGTTCTTGGGAAGCATGTTCTTAACATCTACATGATAAAGCCCCTCATCATTTGTAAAGAAAAGTTCGGTACCATGATTGTTGCAGGCAGATGGCCAGGTACGCCCTGTCCACTGGCAAAGTAGGTCAATACCGTTTTCAGGTGGAAGGTCTGCAAGGCAAAGCCCTGTAAGTCCCGTACCGGACCAGACCAGGAGTGCTTCTTCTACTTCACTTAGTGGTATAGGATCATATTTTGATTTAAATTCGAGCGTGCTGTCCTTAATCTCCATTCCAAGTCCGAAACGTCTTGAACGCCTGTTAAATATTGAATCGAATAATGGGTACGCAAGTGCCTGCTGCATTCTTTCACTGAGAAGTTCATCCATTGCGATGTTTGGTTTACCGTTTTTAGTCATGTTGTATATCTCTCCGTTCTTTTTTTGTCTGCAATACAATAACAAAAAACTCAGACAATTTGAATGCCTATCTTATAATTAGTTAATTTTTCTATAAAATTAATTCAGGTTATATTTGAATTACTCAAGGAGTTTTAATTATCAAAGGCAAAAAATTTTATCTTTTTTCAATAATTATATTGTTTTTATCCGTACCGTGGTTTTTTATTAATCCCGGCACAAAAATATATTTCGGTTTTCCCGACTGGGCTTTTTATACGGTAGTAATGTCTTTTCTATATTCACTTTCAATTTACATATATATAAGGAAATACTGGGAATAACAATATGCAAGAGTCATTTGTCTCCAATGCCGGGTTAGTATTTATCGGAATTTATATTTCAGCCCTGCTGCTTATCGGTTATTTGGGTAAAAGAGCAAGTACGGAAAATACTCTCTCTGATTTTTACCTTGCTGGAAGGAATATGGGTTTTTTTGTATTATTACTAACCTTATATGCCACACAGTATAGCGGGAACACACTAATTGGGTTTGCAGGTAAAGCATACAGGGAGGGTTTTACAACACTTGTAAGTGTAACCTTCATGATATCGGTAATTGGGGCATATATGATTTATGCACCTAAACTTTACAGGTTATCAAGAAAAGAAAATTTTATAACTATTGGAGACTATATTCACCACAGGTTTAAATGCCGAATTTTTACAACTATAGCAGTAATAATTTGCATAATTGCTCTAAGTAACTACATAGTCACAAATCTTAAAGCCATTGGATTCGTTATTGAAATTGTTACGGATTCAAGAATCAGTTTTTCCACAGGAATAATTGCACTTTCTGTAATCATGGTTATTTATGAAACGATGGGAGGACTTAGGAGTGTGGCCTGGACCGACGTTATCCAGGGTTTGATTCTCCTTGGAGGTATCCTATTTTTACTTGTAGCCGTTGAATATCAATATGGAGGTATTACTAATACTTCGGAATATTTTCTCAATTCCAAACCCGAATTCTGGAGACCCCCGGATATTGAGGATAAGATAAGTTGGCTAAGTACCCTTTTAATAGTTTTCTTCAGCATGTCCATATACCCGCAGGCAATACAAAGAATCTATGCAGCAAAGAGCGAAAACACATTGAAAAATTCGCTTAAAGTAATGGCGTTTATGCCGCTTGTAACGACATTTGTTGTTGTAATGGTCGGAGTAATCGGAATATCAATGTTTCCTGATCTCACCAGGCTGGATAGTGAAAAAATAGTTCTTATAATTCTTGATGACTTGAAAGAGAAGATCCCTGTATTCGGATTAGTATTAATTCTCTTTATTGCAGCTGCTCTTGCTGCAATTATGTCTACAATTGACTCCGCCCTTCTGGCAATCTCCTCTTTGTTCACACAGGATATTTACAGGCCGCTCAGGCCCACTAGTTCAAACGCCCACCTTACTTTCATGGGTAAGCTTTTATCATGGATAATTATTGGATTAATGTGTTATATTGCAATTATTCTCCCCCAGACCATATGGAAACTAATGGAAATAAAATTTGAGATCCTTTGCCAGGTCGCACCTGCAATTTTTCTTGGACTCAATTTTAAATCATTTAGTTCGAGGTCCATGCTTTATGGAATTATCGGGGGGACTCTTTTTACTCTTATTATTATGTTTAATAACAACCTGGGTTTTGATTTTTCAAATCGTCCTTTCGGATTTCATGCTGGCTTAATCGGCCTTGCATTAAACCTTATAATAATTTTTGCACATCACACTTTATTTGCCAAACCACAACTGCTATACATAGATAAATAATTAATTATTTATTGTTGACAATTAACCTTTCGGCCATATCCTTATATTAAATGTTTCATTAATTTACTAAGGAGGTAGTATCAATGTATAGATTTGTAATAAGTTCTTTGTTTGTTATCTGCCTTATATTATTTCTAGGTTCAACAATTGTTTCTTCTCAGGGAAAGGAAGAGATGATGGATGCGGAAATGGTGGAAAAGAGTGAGATGATAGAAAAGGTAAACATCAATACCGCTGACATGGAACAGCTTATGCAGCTTCCGGGAGTTGGCGAGGGAACAGCAAAGAAAATTATTGATTACAGGAAAAGCAACGGTCAGTTCAAAACTCTTGACCAGCTTAAATTAATACCTGGTATTGGTAAGAAGAAGTATAAAAAGATGGAAGATATGCTCACCATATAAATGATTAATATGTGGGACTGGTTGGTAATATCTAACCAGTCCTTCGTCATAATTCCGAAGCTAGTTTTTCTTTTTCATATTTTTTTATAGCAGCTTTAAATGTATCTATCCCGAGATTTGAACACTGGGGCCTTCTGATAATGATGTCTTTACCCAGAAGTTCCTTCATTTCATCCCTGCCAAGTTTTTTTATTTCTTCTATTGGTTTATTAATGATTCTTTCAGAAATCATAGATGTGCCGGCACTACTTACAATGCAGCCTTCAATCTCAAACTTGATATCTTCCACAATACCCGACTCACTGATTTTAAGCTGTAGGGTTATAGTATCCCCGCAGCCCGGGTTTCCACCATGGAATTCTATATCGGGTTTTTCAATCTTTCCATAATTTCTCGGATTTTCATAATGGTCCATTATGATATCCATTAGTTCTTCATGCAGCATATCTGGTCCCTATGACACGAAAGCCTGTTATTGCAAAATGGCCTTATTTTTAACCTCTTTTTTAATCCTGTTGTAAACTGCGCCAAGTCCGTACATTCTTCGCGTACCGAGCTTTTGGGCCAGTCCAAGCCGTGATAGCAGGTCTTGGGGAGCTGAATCAACCTCATCAGGACTAACGCCGCTAAAGGCCGAAACGAGTATTGAAACCAATCCTTTTACTGTTGGCGATTCCGGGGGCACATCGGCATAAATATTTACGGTATTGTTAATTATATCGACAAATAAATACACAGGGGTTTCGCATTCAGGCACCCTGTTCGCTTCATTTTCTAACTCTCCTTCAAACTGCTCGGGTATCCCCGGCAGGTCTTCTGCATAATCCAAAAGCAGTTCAAGGGTCTCCTGGAAATCAGCATCCCGGAATTGTTCAATAATTTCATCCAGCTTGTTCATATTCTTTAATTTTAACCGTTTACACTGTGCTAAGAAATAAAAAAGGATGCACTTATTGCTGTGCATCCTTAATTTTTTAAAAGTTTATTACCAGTATTTATGGTTTTTCTATTGGAGCTCTTACAAGGTTGCCCCATTCTGTCCATGAACCATCATAGTTTCTGACATTCTGGAATCCAAGCAGATATGTAAGTACAAACCAAGTATGTGAAGACCTTTCCCCGATTCTGCAGTAAGCAATTACATCATCACCATCTTGAAGGCCAACTTCGTCATTATAAATTGCTGCAAGTTCATCTGCAGATTTAAAGGTACCATCTTCATTTGCGGCCCTTGCCCATGGAACATTTTTAGCAGTTGGCACATGGCCTCCCCTAAGGCATCCTTCCTGGGGATAAGCCTCCATATGTGTAAGTTCTCCTGAGAATTCCTTTGGTGATCTTACGTCAATTAAAGGGTTATTTCCTTCAAGGTGGCTTATTACATCGTCCCTGAAAGCCCTGATTGATTCGTTTATACCAGCGACCTTATAATCTGTTTCTGCTCTTTCAGCGACATCTTTTGTTAAGGGTCTTTCTTCATCGACCCATTTCTGCCTTCCGCCGTTCATAATAAGGCATTTTTCATGTCCTAAGACTTTGAAAGTCCAGAGTGCATAACATGCCCACCAGTTACTCCTGTCACCATAAAAAACAACAGTGTGGCCATTGGATATACCCTTTTCAGACATTAATTTTTCAAAATCATCTTTATTTACATAGTCCCTAACAAGTTGGTCCTGAAGTTCGTTTTGCCAATCCACTTTTACGGCGTTTTGGATATGGCCTGTTTCATAAAGCAATATATCCTCGTTTGATTCAACAATTACTATACTGGGATCATCAAGATGTTCTGCTACCCAGTCTGTGCTGACGAGAAGTTCGGGATTTGAATATTCTGACATTTTATGCCTCCATATTATATTACATTTTAAACACAAATTAAATTTATTATCAAATTAAAACATAGTTTATCTTAATTTCTATTGATAAAGAAGAGATGCTAATTCCAGGATTCTGATTCAACTTTTCTAAAAGATAGTTAGGATGCTTTGGAAATCACATCGTCATTCTCGTCGAATTCTTTGAGAATACCGTAAGTGGTGTTTCTTTCAGCAGGGATCCTTCCAATTTCACGGGTAAGCCTTCTGAACTCCTCAGGTGGGAAATACTGCCCGTAGCTGGCACCCGCAAACCTTGAAATCTGCTCTTCCATTAAAGTACCGCCAAAATCATTTGCTCCGGCAGTAAGAGAAAACTGTGCAAATTCAGGGCCCTGCTTGACCCATGAGACCTGGATGTTGTTGATCCAGCCCCTTAGCATCATTCTTGATACTGCATACATTTTAAGCTGGTCTATATCAGTCGGCCCTTTCCGGACTTTACCCTTTGAATGAGTAAAAAGCCTTGTGTTCCAGGGAATAAACCTGAGCGGTACAAACTCTGTAAAACCACCGGTTTCTTTTTGAATGTCCCTCAATATTCCAAGGTGGATTGCCCAGTGGTGGGGTTTGTCAAGATGGCCATACATAATTGTTGAGGTAGTCCTGACACCAGCAAGGTGTGCCTTTTTAACTACCCTGATCCATATATGTGTAGCTATTTTACGGGGGGCAATGATCTTTCTTACATCTTCAACCAATACTTCAGCAGCCGTTCCCGGGAAAGTGTTGTGGCCAACGTCTTTTAATCTCTCTATAAATTCTTCTTCCGAAATGTTCAATGTATCCGCACCGTACCAGACTTCATATGGTGAAAATGAATGCGTATGCATCTCGGGTACTGCTTCTTTTACAGTTTTAATGAGGTCGATATAATAATTCCCATCGATCTCCGGATGCATGCCGCCCTGCATACAGACCTCGGTAGCACCGATTTCCCAGGCTTCAATTGTACGCTCTGCAATTTCATCCATGGTCAAGAAATAGGCCCTTTCATCACCTTCGGGAGCCATGAAATTACAAAAACCGCAGTATACATTGCAAATATTTGTAAAGTTGATGTTCCTGTTTACAACATAGGTAACTGTATCACCTACATCTACTTTCCTTATATGGTCAGCAGCTAGTGCCAGGGAAGATATTTCCTGCGGATCAGTAATATGAAAGAGATATTCTCCTTCCTTGATGGTAATTTCCTTACCGGTTAAAGCCTTTTCTATAATCATACCTGTCAGGCCGTTAATTTTTGATAGAGCACCATCGAGTCCAAGTGCACGGTTTTCCTCGATAAGCGGAATAAGTTCTTTAATATCTTCCATTAACTGTTCTCCTTAGGAACAAAACCCGTTTCATCAATATGATTATTTATTAATTTTAAGACCTTACTGTCTATAAACTCTTCATTTATAAATTCAGGATATACAGGTAAACGTTCCCTGAGTTCAAACCCAAGATTTTCCACTTCATCTGTCATAGAATTTACCTGAGGCCATGGGCATTCGGGATTTACAAAATCAATTGTTAAAGGAGATACACCGCCCAGGTCATTAATCCCGGCAAGTAGATATAAGGAATAATTACTGTAATTAAGGTTTGGAGGGATCTGTATATTCATGTCTTTTCCGAATATAAGCCTCGAAATTGCAACGGTCTTCAGCATATCCACAAATGTCGGTGGCGGAAACTTTTCCATCACTATTCCTTCCTTGGGGCTGAAGTTCTGAACAATGATTTCCTGTATATGTCCGTATTCCGAATTTAAGTCTTTAAGAGCGATAAAAGAATCAATCCTTTCTTCCCAGGTCTCACCAATACCTACCAGTATTCCGGATGTCCATGGAATCCTGAGCTCTCCGGCATACTCCATTGTCTGCATTCTTAGTCTTGGTACTTTATCAGCGCATCCGTGATGTGCCTGCCCCTTTTTAAGAAGCCTGTCGCTTATATTTTCGAGCATTAGGCCCATGCTGGGGTTTGATTCCCTGAGGGCAGAAAGCTCCTCCAGGGTTGAAAGACCGAGATTTGAATGAGGGAAAATATTTTTATCCAGGCTGACTTTACATATATCTATAAGATAGTCAGCGGTTGTTTTATAACCAATACCGTTGAGTGCTTCCTTATATTCCTTGTATTTAAGCTCCGGTTTGTCACCGAGTACAAAGAGAAGTTCGGTACAGCCCAGATCAGCACCATTTTCAGCCAGTTCGAGTACTTCGTCCTGAGTGAGGAAAAGTTCGGCATCTCCCGGCTCTATTTTAAATGTACAGTATGCACACCTGTCTCTGCAAAGCCTTGTAAGTGGTACAAATATATTTTTGGAATATGAAAGTTCGCTGCCTTTTCCCTCATCCCTTACAGCAGATGCTGCAAAGAGTAAATACGGCAGTTCTTCGGGATTTAGGGTAACAAGATAAAGTGCATCTTCCCTGCTTATTGGAATACCGTTACGTGATTTATCCATAATTTTGGACAGCTTTGATGAAGGGTTAACAGCCGAGCTGCTATTCATATCAAGCATATCAAACATTACCGTGGTCTTTGACTGGTCAAAAACCGAATTCCATTCATGAAAAATATCTTGTATCATAATAATCCAAACTCAAAGTAATTAATTGTAATTATTAAATATTTTAACCTTGCAGCCAATATATTATAATTTTTTCCAGTAACTATTTTGTCATATACCCGTAGTAGTTGTCAAGCTATAGTTATCTTAATAATATTAGATTATTATTAAAGTTTATAGATTCAATAAAGGCAGCCAAATTGAAAGTAAGACTAAACAAATATTTATCCATGTGCGGAGTAGCTTCAAGGAGAAAAGCAGATGAACTTATATCTGCAAAAAAAGTGCGGGTTAATGGCCGTGTAATCAAGGAACTTGGCACTGTAATTAACCCTGACAATGACAAGGTTATATTTAATAACAAGCTAATTGAAGCAGAAACAAACAGGTATATCCTGCTCCATAAACCTCGCCTTTTTCTTACAACTCTTGTTAACAACGAAGACGAAAAACCAACAATCACCGATTTTATTAAGGAGATAAACGAAAGAGTTTATCCGGTTGGCAGACTCGATTATGATTCCGAAGGGCTCCTCTTTCTGACTAATGATGGAGAACTTGCAAACAGGATACACCATCCGAGGTATGAGATTAAGAAGACCTACAGTGCAATTGTGAAAGGCATAATTGACGATAAGACATTAAAAAAAGTGAAGTCAGGCGCATTGCTCGACGGCGAATTTATAAGGCCGGACAGTGTAAAATCCACTGTTCTTAAAAATGGTAAATCCAATGTGGTAATAACATTTCATGAAGGTCAGAAACATCTTGTAAAAAACTATTTAAATTATTATGGTTTCCCTGTAGAAAGGCTTAAAAGAACAATGATAGCAGATTTGCAGCTTGGTAATCTTCATCCGGGAAAATGGAGAGACCTGACCGAACAGGAACTTTTAAAGTTAAAAAAGAAAACAGGGCTTGTTTGACGGGACAAGAAATTTTAAATTATAATCTAGAACATATTGTAAACGGAAAATCAGATTGTTCATAACATTTGAAGGCATTGAGGGAAGCGGTAAATCAACGCAGTGCAAACTGCTTAAGGAACACCTTGAGTCCAAAGGCCGAAAAGTCACAGTCACAAGGGAACCCGGCTGGGGTGCAATGGGCAAACTGATAAGACACCTCATACTTGATGACAAAGAGCTTGATATTCATCCCCTTACTGAACTTTATCTTTTTTGTGCCGACAGGGTCCAGCATGTAAAAGATTTTATTACACCGAGAATTAAAGACGGTGAAGTAGTAATATGCGACAGGTATTTTGATTCTACAATAGTTTACCAGGGTTATGGCAGGCAGCTTGACTTATACACGGTAAAGAAACTTGCAGAGGCATCTACTCTCAATCTAGTTCCCGATATTACATTTCTTCTTAACCTCCCTGTCAAGGAAGGCCTCATGAGGCTTGACCTAAGGGACGAAACCACAAACAGGATGGATGAAGAACCTCTGGAGTTTCATGAAATGATAAGGCAGGGATACATTTCGGAAGCAACATTAAATACAAATAGAATCAAAATTATTAATGCTTCTCATGAAGCTGATGAAGTGCAAAAACAGATTAGATCATTACTAGACAGTATTCTTTGACTTATGGCCTTTAACAAATTACTTGGAAACGATACTTCAAAAGAAATCCTGCTAAATTCTTTAAAAGAAGGCAGAATAAGCCACTCCTATATTTTTTCAGGGCCATCAGGTGTCGGAAAAAAACTCTTTGCAATCGAATTCGCCAAGCTTATAAATTGCAATATTGATTTAAAAGACAGGCAGGAGGACTGCAACTGCAGTTCGTGCAGTAAGATTGAAAAGATGATTCACCCAGATGTAATTCTGCTTGAATACGAAGGGGAAAAAACAATAAAGGTTGACCAGGTAAGGTCAGACCTCGAAGAGAAAGTATTCTTAAGCCCTTTTGAAAGCCATTATAAAATATTTATATTAGATGATGCGGAAAGGATGAACATTAATGCCCAGAATGCATTCTTAAAGACCCTCGAAGAACCGCCTACAGATTCTGTAATTATACTTGTTACACAGTCCATAAATTTTATCATCCCCACTATTAAGTCCAGGTGCCAGATAATTAACTTTTCTCATATTGAAGACAACGACATTAAATCCATGCTTTTGGAAAACCCCTCAATAGATGAGAAAAATATCGAAATTGCTGTAAAACTGAGCCGGGGCAGTATTGGAAAAGCTCTGAATTTAGATAAGGAACAGATTGATTTCAGAAACAGTGTAACAAAAAAATTAAATTCAATAAGGCCTGACAAACCAACTGAAATTTTTTCTCTTTATGAAATGGTTGGCCTGGATTCCAAAGATATAAACCCCGATCATTTAAAATATGTTTTCGGCATTATATCTGACTGGCTTAGGGACCTGATACTTATAAAAATCAAATTTGAATCGAATTCCATTGTCAATGACAGCATGTACACGGAACTTGCCGAATATGCATCAGGAAAATCACTTGGCAGTCTTCTTAAGAAGCCAGGCCAATTGGAATCATCATGGCATGGAATTACTGTACTTAATGCCAACAGGAAGCTGGCGTTTGAAGATCTGATGATTAAACTATCTGCATGATTTTAATGTATTCTTAATAAATTTCAGTTAATTTTTTCGGTTCAAAATGAAAAGCACCAAGAATTACTATATAACAACTCCCATATACTACGTAAACGATGTCCCGCATATAGGGCATGCGTATACTACTATAGCCGCAGACATTATGGCAAGGTATCAAAGGCTTAATGGAAGAGAAGTTTTTTTTCTTACCGGCACTGATGAACACGGCCAAAAAATTGAAAACACTGCTGCAGAAAACGGGGAAACCCCAATTGAACTTGCTGACAGGGTTGTAGTAAGGTTCCAGGAACTTTGGAAAGTCCTCAATATCTCCAACTCAGATTTTATCAGGACCACCGAGCAAAGACATAAATCGGCTGTAAATGAAATCTACAGGAAAATACTCGAAAAGGGTGATATTTATCTCGGGGAATACGAAGGCTGGTATAATGTTAGGGAAGAATCATTTCTTACCGGAACACAGCTCGAAGAGATAAACAAACTGCCTGAAGATAAAAGGCCCAAAATCGATAAAATAAAAGAGCAAAGCTATTTTTTCAGACTTTCTGACTACCAGGACAGGCTACTTCAATTCTATAAAGAAAACCCCGGTTTTATCAGTCCGAAAAATAGGTTAAATGAAGTAGTCAGTTTTGTAGACGGCGGCTTAAGGGACCTTAGCATAAGCCGTACAACATTCTCCTGGGGCATTCCGGTTCCCGACAATCCCGAGCATGTACTTTACGTCTGGTTTGACGCACTTACAAATTACCTGACAGCATGTGGTTATCCCGAAGATAAAGCTGAATTTGAAAACACCTGGCCACCTGACCTGCATCTTGTGGGTAAGGATATACTTAGGTTTCATGCAGTTTACTGGCCGGCATTTTTAATGTCTGCGGGGCTTCCTTTACCCAAAAAAGTTTTTGCCCACGGCTGGTGGACCGTAGATGGAGAAAAAATGTCGAAATCCCTTGGAAATGTTGTAGATCCATACCAGGTGGCTGATGAATTTGGTGTTGATGTATTCAGGTATTTTTTAATGAGAGAAATCCCCTTCGGACAAGACGGTGATTACTCAAATACATCCCTTGTAAACAGGATTAACGGCGAACTTGCAAACGGTCTTGGCAACCTTGTAAGCCGTACTCTCGGGATGATTGAAAAGTATTTTAATAGCAAAATTCCCACACCATCAGAATTTGATGAAATTGATAAAAAAATTGAGAAAAAAGCCCTTCATACTGCTGAAAAAGTGGGAAGAGAGATAGAAAATATTGAATACAGCAAGGCACTTACAACAATATGGGAATTTATAGGGGATGTAAATAAGTACGTTGATGACATGCAACCCTGGACTCTTGCCAAAGACGGGGAAACAGAAAGGCTTTCCACAGTTTTATGGGTACTTGCAGAAAGCATAAGGGTAATAAATATTCTTATATCTCCTTTTATGCCCAAAACTTCAACTTTAATTTTTGAAAAAATTAACCCGGAAAACAAAACCGGTGAAGTAGCTAAATTCAACGATTCAAAGAAATGGGGTTTAATAAAACCTGGAACCTCAATAAATAAGGGTGATAACCTCTTCAACAGGATACAGTGATTTATTTTTCACAAGTTGTGCAAAACATTGCACTTATGTTGTTCTTTTCATTCTATTTTATTTAAATACTCAATATTTACAGCCACTTACATGTAGCTATAGTTGGCACATAGCTTGCAACCTTAACATTAATTTATTAATTTTAGGATAAATCTATGACTTCTAATAACAAAGGTTTTACACTTGTTGAAATACTTGTTGCACTTGCCATTATGTCTATCGGTTTTTTAGCTATGAGTCAGATGCAATACCTTTCCCTGAGACAAACAACTCTTGCCCAGATCGGCTCTGAATCTACAAATTTACTACAATCTTTAACTGATAGAGATACACAATTTGCAAGAATAATACATCTTATGAATTCACGCATATATCTTGTTTCACAAAGTGGAACAACTATAACAACCCAGGATGATTACTGCGACGGCACACCCCCAACAAATTGTTTAAATCCTCCCTGCTCTGATCCTTGTACTACATGCCCATGTGATCCTTTAACAATTTTTACAAGTGATCCTACTACAAATAATACCGAAACGACTTGTGCATTCCTATCAACTGTAGAATTTGACCCTACAAATATTAAATATGAAACCAATAAAGGACTCTGCTCCAATCCTGCATGTTTAGCTGAAGAAACACCTTGCAGACAGGAATTATTTGTTGTGAGAAGAGTGGTAACCACTGTTGATCAAACAACAATTCCTCAGGAAATTAACCTTAGAGTTACATATGCAATCAAAACTCCTAAACAATTTGCGGATTTCAATTTAGATGATCCTATAAGGATAATAGATACAGTTGTAGCTCAAACATACATAACAAGTGCACATATTGATCAAAATTGGAATACATTTATAAATATTCCCGGACAGGACTGGAGTAATGTAACTATACCTCACATACCTTGAAAATATGGAGTTAAACATGAACAAAAATGGTTTTACATTAATTGAAGTTTTAATATCAACAGCAATTCTAGTATTTATTATTACCGGTATGACAATAGCGTTAATGCAGCAGCAAAGACAGTTTAATTTTATAAAAGAGGCTATAGATATTGACCAGACGGGCAAATCCGTTCTTGATTTTCTGACCAGTGAGATAAGAAATTCCGCAGCACGGCAAGGTAAGCATTTTTCATTAAACTTTGTGAATGGCGGTGAATTGTCATGTGATACTGCTAATCAAACCACAGATTTTGGATCTGTTGATTCCCCTCCTGACTGTTTGGAAATATTTACATGGGATATTACAAGAGGTATGAATGATACTTTTGCCGATCCAACTTCTGTACGCCTTCCCTCTATTGCTTCAAGTGTAATAGTCAATAATAATCAAACCGGTAGTTTTGCAATTGATGTACCTTTATTGTGGTTTGATGGTACAAATTTTATTGGTGAAGAAAGCGCCAATCCCACAGTTTTACTTGGATTTAGATCAAGAACAAATCTATGCAGTCCTAATGAAACAATAAGTTGTCTCATCACTCCTGAGTTTTGCTCTGAATGTTCCATGATAATAGAAGGCCAGATTAATAGTGTAAATAATACATTTGTTTTTAATGATTCGGATAAAGTTAAATACACCAATTTTCCGAAAACTCTAAATTTCACATCAGTTGATGATTACGTAAATGGGTTAACATTAAATGGTTCAACATATGGCTTAATTAATACAATAACATCCCAGGCATCCGAAATGACTATAGTACAATCGAAAGCTTTTAGAGTTGATCCAGTAAACAGAGAACTCCAAATGTCCTTTAACGGTGCCGATTTTGAACCGATAGCCGGAGGTCAGAAAGAAACTGATGATGGACTGGAAGCACCTGGAATAGCAGACCTTCAATTTGTATTTAATCTTCAAAATGCGGATGGCAGTTTAAGTAAGGTAGGACATTGTGATGGGACAACATGCAATGACACCGGCAAAAACATTTTTTCTGACTTTAACCAGAACCAGGTTAATGCAAGAGAGAATAATATAAGATCAATTGAGATTTTTTTAGTTGTAAAATCAAAATCCAAACCCGCCAAATTAAGAGGTGGATTATACGATGAAAAAATTCCAGAGATTGCAGATGTGTTAGAAAGGGATTCAGGCTCCAAACAGTCAACTTTCAAGGAACCGGAAGAAGGTTTTATCTACAGGGTTCATTCTACTACCGTGTATCCACGAAATATGTCAAGAGAAGATTTTGGATAATTATGGAGATTATATGAAGATTAGAAATAATGAAAAAGGAATAGCAATTATACTTGCTTTAATAATGCTTTTGGTAATGTCAGTAATGGCATTAACAGTATCTTTTATTTCCAATACAAATTTTAAAGCGATGTCCGCCCATAAAAGGGGCCAGGAATCCTTTATCGCGGCTGAAACATGCACAAGAGAAGGTAGAAAAAGATTTGAAACCATTGGTGTTGAACAACTGTTTTTTGAACTTCAATCAGTATTTGATCCATCCCTTATTTCTATCAATTCCGACATTGTAATTTTCCAACCTATAAGTTCACAAGACGATCCTGATGATGACCCGTCAGATTGGAAAGGGCCCTTGTGTAGGTCCGGCCCCAGGAAATGGGATTCAAGTACTAGTGGTGCTGCAAAATTTGTTTCAGTTCCCGAACCAACTAAAGCTTTGGGCAGGCCTCCTAAAAATGTAAGTCTTGCCTCAGGCGGATCAGGTGGTGCATCTTTAATACCTGTAACCTTTACGGTTGTAGGTAAAGATAGCCAGGACCTGGACAAAGATGATTCTAATCTAGATATAAATACAGGTACTGAAATAGCTTTCGGACTTGAAACATTCATCCCCGGAGGCGCAACTAATGTTTATTAAGTTAGTCAATAAATTATCGCGTAATATAAAATTCAAAATTATTCCATTTCTTTTTTTATTAATTTTAATCACTCCTGCTAACAGTGATCCTATTATGGAAAACGAGGTCGATGACCTTAATCTTGTTATATCTCAATTTGTAGGTGGACAACCAAATGCTCTGTTTATTATGGATGTTTCCGGCTCAATGGGCAGAAATTTTGGAGGTACCCAGGTTGGAGACTGGACTCTTAGTGAAGTCGGGGGGGTCCTAGTAGAGTGTGAAGAAAGTTTTTGCGGAGGAGTAGGTGCAGAATTCTGTGATAGCTTTGATGAAAGGGTTGGAGCCTCTCATTGTGCAGAAAATGCTGCTAATGTATCTGAATGTGGTTCAGAAATCTGCAGTGCAGGTGCTGCGGGGGGTACATGTACTACTGTTGAACAGCTCGAAGCACTCATTGAGTGTGTCGAAAGAAAGAATATAAATCCCCCCGAATTAGATCATATTTTCGATATATGGTGCGGGGGGGTAGATATAGATAACTGCGGCGATGGTTTTTTTCGCGATGGTATTTTATTGGAGGGGATAGAAGAAATTGAAGGAGCTGCGGCTGCAATTGAAGCGCAGGGGGGACTGACCCAATGCTCTTCATTATTTTGTAGTGATTTTACTGATGACCCTCTTGAAGATCCTTCATGTAATTTGGAAAGCGAATATGTAAATTTCAGGAACTGTATGCTGGATAGGCAGGAAATAGTTAAAAATACAGCTGAAAACTGCACAGCTTCTGGTTTAGATGAAATGGGCAACCCAATTTTACTTAATGAAAATTGTCAGGGTCAACCCGCATATGGCAGTTCAAGGCTGGATGTAACATTAAGTGTGATTTTTAATTTGCTTGATGCAGATGATTCTATAAACGAATCTTTATGCGTAGATGACGGCAATTCAAATGAAGCCAATCCAACAAACACTTTATTTGATGGATCATCAACAATTATTAGTTGCGGTGACTATATGAACACACCTTTCAGGAATGTAAGGCAGATTGTAAGAGACGACGGCACTCCTGCTTCAAGAAGAAGCCTTCCAATTTCAGGTGAAGGTGATAATAAATTCATCAATTATCTGACTAATAATGATGCAGATGAACTTAATATCAGGCTGCGTCCATTAACTTATTCAGGTGAAGGAAACTGGGAGGTATGTGATTCAAATACGACATTCCAGGTGCCCCAGGGCGGTTTTGCCGGTGGCAGTGATACTGCCCTTAAAAATGCATGGAGATTTTTCAGAAGGTTAGAACCAGAAGGTGGAACTCCTCTTGCCCTGGCTCTTGGTTTCGACGACAACAACGGTAGTAGCGGGGGCGGAGATAATATAATTAACACTGACGCACTTGGTGTTTACAAGGAGGAACTCCAGACTGACCAGGCAGTTGAATGCAGGCCTGAATTCATAATTGTATTAACCGATGGTGAAGACACTTGCTCGGGTGATTGTGGTGTATCAGGTAACTCGTGTACGGGAAGCCTTACAACAAATGCCAACAGGAGAAGTGTTGTTCAGGCGGCAAGTAACGCACGGACATACTATACGAGAAACCCTTTTGCTAACCAGGGTGAGCAGTTTAAAAAAGAAATTATGACATTTGTAATAGGGCTCGGCATAACCGAAGAAAACGGTGCTGCCAGAAGGACCCTTAATGCTGCAGCAATGGTAGGTGGTACCCACCAAGATGGCATAATTCAGCACATAGACCCGGCAGGCAATACGATCGGCAATGTAAATATTGATACACTTTTACCGGGCGGCTCAGAGTTTAATGTATTTAAGAACTTAGCAAAAGCTACCGGACTTAACACTATACCTTCTGATGCACATCTTCAGGGTTGTTTAAATCCAGATCAATCTCCCGGTGCACATTGTCATTTTCAGGGTGATAATATATTTGACAATGCATTTTTTGACACCGGCGCACCATTATCGCCTACCGGGAATAACCTTCTGGATGGCTTTGCATTCTTTCCGCAAAATGCTTTGGAGCTTCAGACGGCATTAGAAACTATTTTTGGTTTTATTAACGCACAGACTTCGGCGGGTGTTGCCCCGGGTGCACCGCAGTCATCAACAAGTATTGCGCTGAGGGACAGAATTTTTCTTTCATTACTTACCCCTATTACCCAGGCAAGAGTATGGCAGGGCAGATTAGGGCTTTACGGATTTGTTGATGATTTATCAAACCCCGGCAATAAAATTGTAGTTACAAAACCACCATCTGGTACAGATTTCACAGACCCTTCGGTAAATGCTACACTTGCTGAAAATTTCGGGATTTTTAATACTACTGATGGAACATTAATAGATGCAAAGACACAGCAATTTCACTGGGAAGCAGCAAAATTGCTTACTGAAAGAGACCTTGTATCCAATCCAAGAAGGGCATTTACCGTTGATCTTGATTTTGATGACCTCACTGTTGTAACAAACGTTCAGGATGGAGTAATAAGATATTTAGGGGATAGAGTCAATTTTAACAATTCTTTAACACCGGAAGTTTTTGGAATAAGTGAATTTGATGTATTTGATCCAATCCCCTTATTCTGTCAGGATGATAATGATGATGATACTGAAGAGTTTGCCCATTGTAACGATGGGGCAAATGACTGCGATGAGGATATAACAAATGTTGATTGCCAAACATGTGTAAAAGACTGTATAAGAGACAGAGTGGTTGATTTTATGATTGGGAATACCCAAATAATACCAGTCGGTGACCCTATGGGTGGTCCACAGACTATTGGAACTCCTGCTGTTGGTGAAACCATCGGTATAGATTGCCCTGATCTAATTGGCGAAACACCTGGAGGATTATTCTCTCAATGTTCAGTTAGATTAGGAGATATTTTTCATTCTGATCCAATAGTTGTTGGTTCGCCCTCGGCATTGTTCTTTGATGTAGGTTTTCCAATCTATGCCCAGGCATACAGAGATAGGTCAAGTGCAGTTTACGTCGGTGCTAATGACGGCGGGTTCCACTCATTTCATGCAGGTGAGTTTGTTGAGGCTACTCAGGCTTCACCAGAAAGAAACCCATTTACCGGTGCTGACAGCTCTGTATCTTTCTTTGATGAAGGTACAGGTTGGGAAATGTTTTATTATATTCCGCCAACATTTTTACCAGATTCAATTGCACCAACATTCAAAGATCCTGAATCTCATCTTTTTGATACGTTTTCCACAATTGCATTTATTGAGGATTACAGATTTGGAGACCTTAAATCCTTTATTATGGATAATCTTGTTCAGCGATCATTTTTTGATGGGTCACCATTAATTTTTGATGCCTGGATTGACGGATTTGACAATGGGATTAACGACGACTCGGATTTGTGTAATTTAAATACGGGACCGGCGGCAACTGATGGGCTAATAAATGAATGTGGTAAAGAATGGCATTCAGTCATGATTGCCGGTTATAGAAATGGAGGAGGTGCTTACACGGCACTTGATGTAACCAACCCCAAATGTAACGTCTCAGGGGGAATTTGTTCCACAGTTGAAAAATTTGGAGCTAGTGTGTCCGGCGATAGATTCAGTGGTCCGGGCCAGGAATATCCTAAACATCTTTGGACAGTCTTTGACAGGGATTTTGGCAATACATGGTCTAACCCTACAAGAGGAAGAGTAAGAATGAAAACCCAGGATGCCGGTGATGAAATTACTGCCGACAGGTGGCTTGTTTTTGTAGGAGGAGGTATTAACCCATTCGCTTCAGATCAGTTTATTGATCCCATTATTGATGATGAAAATTTTGGGAATGCATTTTATGCTATAGATGTAACCACAGGCCAGATCGTATATAAATTTCATCCGACCAGGACCATACCACTATCAGTCGATACAATCCCTGACAATGGAAATATTCAGAATTCTATGGTTTGTGAGATGGGAAGCAACATAGGTGTATTTGATCTTAATGTTGATGGGTATGTTGATATTGCCTACGGTGGAGATACCTGTGGAAGATTATGGAGATTCGACATATCCCAACCAATAATTGATACCAGCAATAATGTTGGAAATACAGGAAGGACTGATACCACGGTTGGGACAGCAGAGATTGAAGCTCAGGACTGGTCAGCAAGCATAGCTTTTTGTGCAAATGAAGCAACAGAATGTGGTACAACCGAAAGTCCCGCAATCCCGCAAAATAATATAACTCCTATTTATTTTGCACCTACAACCGTAGTTGACGTATCGGGAAGGAGACATGTTATCTTTACAACCGGAAGTAGAAGGGACCCATCAAGTATTACAAAATTCGGCAAGCTTTATAATTTTGTTGATAATTTTATACCTTCTTTTCTTGCAGGAGGTGTTGGTGGGATTGCAGTTTCTGCACCAATGTTAACCGATGACAATTTCAGCTCCTCACAAATAATTCAGCTTGTTGAACAAACCGGTGTTGGTGATGCTACTCAATTTACTACCACCGGTGGTGAAGGAATTGCCAACCAGGGTGAATTTATAGTTCAATTCCCTGATAATGAAGACTCTATAAATGGAGAAAAAGGCATTGGAACACCTTTAGTAATTAACAGGGTACTTATTTTTACTTCATTTGCACCTGATTCCGGTTTAGAAACAAATCCTTGTATAAGCAAAGCTGGTGAAGGCAGAATATTTGCACTAGACTTTCTAACAGGCGAACCAGCTCTCAGCAGAATTCCTGGTGCAGAAAGTCTGATAGATGGTACAGACTCTCAACAACAGGATATTGCCGGTCTAACTGTAGCAGAAGGAATCCCTAGCCCTGCCAGATTAACATTTGGGGCACGAGGTTCTGTTCTAATGACAGTTGCTTTTTCAGGTGGTCGTCCCAATGTAGGTGGTCCCAGTGTAGGTGGTGCACAATTCCTGGTTTGGGAACTACCGCCGTTTCCTTCACGTACTCAAACATTGTTTTGGGAAGAAATTATTTAAAGAGGTTGAGAATGGAATTGAAAAATAAAAAGGGGTTTACCATTATTGAGCTTTTGATTGTCATAACTATGATTGGAATTCTTATAGTTTTGGCAGGCAGCCTTTCAAGCAAATTTGCTGCTCGTAGAAATATCGACTATATGGCACACAAAGTATCTTCATATCTTAACCTCGTAAAAATTCAATCTAGTAGAAACGGTGTTGAATATAGGACGGTTTTCAATTTTAATGATGAAGGAAGTTATATGTCATTCATTACTGAAAGAGGTGACAGTAATAGAAATTCATCAAATTGGATTGAAACAGCTAGTGAAACTCTTCGTATGAGCACCGATTATGGGATTATTCCAGCTGCATCAGATATAATCTTTAGTTTTACTCCAACTTCTTCAATTACAAATAACAACGAACAAATACTAACTATTAAACCAAGTAACGAGGATTCTAATATTGATAAATGCGCTATTATAGGGGTTTCTAATTTTGGGAGAATAAGGACCATTATGGGAAGATGGGACTTTGATACTTCAACTTGTAAGAATATTAGTGATAATCAGGAAAGTTGAAAATTAATATTTAAGGAGTGAAAAATGAAAAAATTAACTTTTATGTTTTTAATTATCTTTATGCTAATAAGTATTTCATATGCTTCTGCTCTCAATAATTTTGAAAGTAGTTATGAAAGTATTAAAAAAACACATACTGATGGTAATAAAAATGAAAATAATAATACTGATAAGGATGAAGACAACTCAAAGAATAATATTGATGACAATTTTACACCGGATGAATTAGACGACAAAGACAGAACCAACTAATTTTTATAAAATTCCGCTTAAATCAAACTTTAAACAACCCATACACCGAATGGGAAAGGTAAAATAAAAACAAATATACAGGAAAAGATACTATTATTTTTTTCCTGTATTGTGCCCTCTTCTGCAATTACCTGTGTAAAATCTTTTTGTTTTATCTATTAATATTATTTATTTAAAATGAAGGGAAAAAAGGAGCGCACCCGACAGGAGTCGAACCTGTGACCTACGGATTAGAAGTCAGCTTGTCATAAAATCAAATCATTATATGAGATATATATCTAAAAAATTATCCTAACCGCAAATATTCCGGCAACAAGGCCGACAACAAGCCCATAGATCACATGCCCTCCGAGGTGCGCAAGAGCAACCTCAAGCCCTGCATTTCTATAACTTTCCTCCGGATGGTGTTCTGCTATTACCACAACGAGCAGGAATGCAAACGCAACACCATGAAAAAGCCCTATCATAGCACCTATGCCTGTATAGGCCCAAAGAGATTGAGGCTGGAAAAGAGATATAAAAAGAAGGTATACAAAGGCTACAATAATGCCTACTATATAATGAATGATTAGACCGGTTGAAAAAGCTGAATTATCATCAGTAATGACAGAGCCGATAGCCCTTATCATATCTGCATTAGCTATGCCCTCTTTTGTAATAAACCACATTACAAAACTCATTGCAGAAGTTCCCAGTATGCCGCATAAAACGATATAAAAAAGATCCATATCAATACCCCCTTGGTAAGGAAACATTTCTAATGCATATATTTAATGATATAACAATATTAAAATTTTATCTCTTTCTTTTTCAGATTCAGAAATATTAAAATTTGTTTTAAAACTTAAATTATTGACATTATTAAATAAAAACTGATAATATCGAGATTTATAAAGATCTTTGGAGGCAAAAATTGAAACAAAATACTAATAAAAAAACCAACCCCAGGAAATATTCTTCAATAGTTGTTGAAGGTCCCGACAAAGCTCCAAACAGGTCAATGCTAAGAGCTGTAGGTTTTAAAGACTCTGATTTTAAGAAACCAATTGTTGGGATTGCCTCCACATGGAGCATGGTAACACCCTGTAATATGCACATAGACAAACTGGCACTCTATGCCTCGAAAGGTACTAACAAAGCAGGGGGTAAATCAATTATTTTTAATACCATCACCGTTTCAGACGGTATTTCCATGGGGACACCCGGAATGAGATATTCGCTTGTATCAAGGGAAGTTATTGCTGATTCTATCGAGACAGTTGCAGGAGCAGAGGGATTTGACGGCGTGGTTGCTATCGGGGGCTGTGACAAAAATATGCCTGGCTGCTTAATTGCTATTGCACGCCTAAACAGGCCTGCTGTATTTGTTTACGGCGGTACTATTATGCCCGGAAACTACAACGGGAAAGACGTAGATGTAGTTTCAGTATTCGAAGCAGTAGGTGCACATGCAAATAAGGATTTAAGTGATTCGCAGCTCAAAAAGATTGAGTCATGCGCTATACCCGGCCCGGGATCATGCGGCGGAATGTACACAGCAAATACTATGGCATCAGCAATAGAAGCACTTGGAATGAGCCTTCCAAACAGCTCGGCCCAGGCTGCAATATCAACTGAAAAAAGAGGCGACTGCACAAATGCAGGAAAAGCTGTTGTTGAACTTATAAAAAAAGGAATAACACCAAGGAACATAATGACCAAAAAAGCCTTTGAAAATGCAATTACTGTTGTTATTGCATTGGGGGGGTCTACAAATTCCGTACTTCACCTCCTGGCAATGGCTAATGCAATTGGTGTAAAACTGACTATAGACGATTTCACGAGAATCGGGAAAAAATCACCGGTTTTAGCCGACCTGAAACCAAGTGGTCAGTATATGATGTCTGACTTTTGTAAGATCGGAGGGTTAACTCCTCTATTAAAAATGTTATTAAATGCCGGGCTGTTACATGGAGACTGCCTGACAGTTACCGGGAAAACATTAGCTCAAAACCTCAAAGGGGTAAAAAGTTATCCTAAAAACCAGAAGATTGTTTACCCTGTAAAAAAACCTATTAAAAAAGACAGCCATATTAAAATACTAAGAGGTAACCTTGCTACTGAAGGAGCAGTAGCAAAAATTTCCGGCAAAGAAGGAACATTTTTCAGTGGTAAAGCAATAGTTTTTAATTCCGAAGAAGACTCTCTAAAGGCAATACTGAAAGGAAAAGTAAAAAAGGGACATGTAATAGTTATTCGCTATGAAGGCCCCAAAGGCGGGCCCGGCATGAGAGAAATGCTCAGCCCTACATCTGCTGTTACGGGAAAAGGGCTCGGAAGCGATGTCGCACTAATTACTGACGGCAGATTTTCAGGCGGGACACACGGCTTCGTAGTCGGCCATATCACTCCCGAAGCATTCGAAGGCGGTGCAATTGCCGTAGTTAAAAACGGGGATCTAATTACAATTGATGCAAATAAAAATGGAATACGGCTCGAAATTTCAGCAAAAGAACTTTCTGCGAGATTAAAAAACTGGAAAAAGCCTAAACCAAAAGAAACCAGAGGCGTTCTTGCTAAATATGCCAAACTGGTTTCTTCAGCATCTGAGGGTGCAGTTACAGATAAAATTTAAGAAAGTTGTGAATAGTAATTATCCATCAACTTCTCTGTAATTTTTTCACCTTCACTTGTTAAGAAATGTGGTATTTCACATTCCTTATCTGAGGAATTGCTGGTAGTATCAACCAACCCGATTTCCCTTAGAAAACTTAGATTGTCATGAAGTTCTTCACTGCAATATTCAGGAAAGTTTTCCGGAATAACAACGTATTTCTTATCATAAATACGCATTGTTATCAGGATTTCTGATATTAATGACCAGTTAGGATCCATTTTTCACTCCCTATGAAAATAGATTTAATTCCTCTCGTCGATATAATCTTACCTAAAATAAATATGTTTTGAAAAAATATTTATAAATATCAAAATTTTTCTTTAATTTTTACTTTATTTTAACTATTATTATAAATAGCTGACTTTATTGAGGATGGGTGGTAATCCAATATTTAATTGGCGCATCATATTATTAATAAATGTATAAGAAAATCATACTCATTAGCATGATTTTTAGTTTAATTGGGCTTGACGTTTATTCAGAAGACCTGATTGGTACAGAAAATCGTTATGTAGTAAAAAGGGGAGATACTGTTAAGAATATTTCCTCAAGGTACGGTATTACTTCTGACGAGCTATTAAAAGCCAATAAAATTAATAATCCTAATATCATTCAGCCAGGACAGTCACTCAGAATAACAACTCAAAAAATTATCCCTAAGAAAATCTACAACGGGCTGATAATTAATCTGCCTGAATATCAGATTTACCATTTTAAAAATGGCGCCCTCCTCGACACCTATCCAATAGCAATAGGAAAAACCAGTTGGAAAACACCCGGCGGAAGATTCTTTGTAGACAATAAGGCTCTAAACCCTACCTGGAGAGTCCCTCCCCAGATGCAGAAAAAATATAAAAATAAGTATAAAAGAAAAATTGTTCCTCCCGGACCCAACAACCCTCTCGGCAAATACTGGATTGGGCTCAGTATTCCTCATATAGGTATACACAGTACCAATAAACCCTATTCAATAGGACAACCCAGGAGTCATGGTTGTATGAGGTTAAATATGAAAGATGCTGAAAAACTATTTTATTCTGTCGATGTAGGTACGCAGGGTGAAATAATCTACGAACCTGTAAAACTCGGTACTTATAATGGAAGCATATTTATTGAAGTACATGACGATATATATAAGAAGAATAATGATTTATATATTTTAGCAGTAAAAAAATTAAAAGAATCTAATATATATAACCAGGTGGATCTTGAAACGGTCAAACTAGCTGTAATAGAGAAAGAAGGAATACCAGTAGTTATAAGCAAAACAAAAAAACCATATTACAAACATTCGCCAACTCATAACTACACTGTAAAGAAAAGTTCCAATACCCTACTATGGAACGATCTGGCAATTGATTAGTTGCCAATTTACCAAACAAGTCTATAATAATTTTACAATGTCTAATTTAAAAGATAAAAAGATCATTGTTGGCGTTACAGGCAGTATTGCAGCTTACAAATCGTGCGAGCTAGTAAGAAATCTTATTAAAAAAGAAGCTGAAGTACAGGTGGTAATGACAAATAATGCTTCGAGATTTATTACACCCCTTACCCTACAGACACTTTCAGGCAAAAGAGTTGCTAACGATGCTTTTGATCTCGAATGGGAATCGAAAATTGGTCATATACATCTAGCTGACAGTTCGGATTTAATTGTAGTAGCCCCTGCATCAGCATCTTTTATCGGCAAACTAGCAAACGGAATTACCGACAACCTATTAACAACAGTAATAGTTGCATCCAAGGCAAAAATTATTATATGCCCTGCAATGAACGTAAATATGTACAGAAACTCCATTGTGTCTGAAAATATAAGGAAATTAGAAAATGCAGGTTACATGATAATAGAACCATATGAAGGTGATCTGGCCTGCGGGTGGGAAGGGAAAGGAAGACTCGCTGATATAGAAGATATTTCAATTGAGGTAGAAAAAGAACTTTCACCAAAAGACTTGAAGGGAAAAAAGATATTAATCACTGCCGGGGCAACAAGAGAATTTGTAGACCCTGTAAGGTTTATTTCAAACCCATCAAGTGGTAAGATGGGATATTCTATTGCCAGGGCAGCATGGATGAGGGGAGGTAACGTTACCCTTATTACAGGTTATGCCGAAATACCCCCTCCTTACGGAATAAATACCATAAGGGTTGAAAGTGCTGACGATATGTATAAAGCAGTTATGTCAAATATGAAGGGTAAGGACGTTATTATAAAAGCTGCGGCAGTAAGTGATTATAAATCCGCAGGTAAAAGAACAAATAAAATAAAAAAATCAGCAAAATCAATTACTCTTGAGCTTACAAAAACTAAGGACATTCTGAAAGAAATTGGCGACAACAAAAATGGTACATTCTTAGTAGGTTTTGCAGCTGAATCCGAGAACATAACTGAGAATTCTAAAAAGAAATTAAAAAACAAAAACCTGGACCTCATTGTTGCAAATGATATTAAACAGGAAGGAGCAGGATTTGGGTCTGATACAAATATTGTCAGAATAATAAGTAAAGATGGTAAAAAGTTTGATTTGCCGCTTATGGATAAAGAAAAGTTAGGCCATGAAATTTTAAATTTTGTTGTAAATAAATAATTTCAGTTTGCAATCATTTTGAGCATGCGGTCTATCTCTTCCATCGACTCACCTTTTAAGATGTAACCCCTGGCCCCAATATCCAGGCATTTTTTCATTAAGTTAATTTCTGAAACGCCGGTTACGCCAACATTGAGTTTTTACTCAAGTTCTCTAGTGCCTTTAACACCATCAAGTTAAGGCATCATTATATCCAGTAAAACAATATCCGGCTTCCATTCGGTATTTTCATGAGGGCATCTTTACCATGAATGGCTAAATCAACAGTGTATCCCCTTTTTTCAAGGTTTATTTTAAAAACACTACTAAAATTCTCATCGTCATCTACAACTAGTATTTTTGGCATATCCAAGTCCCTTATCTCAAAATACTTACAGGCCGGGATTAATAATAATCTTCAAACTTTCCGTAGATTCTCCGACCATTTTAAAACCTTTTTCAATTTCAGACAGAGGTAAATTATGCGTTACCATATCTGAAACATTTACTCTTTTATACTGTATCAATTTTAGTGCCATTCGAAGATCCGCAGGTGCTGCTGCATAAGAACTTATTATTTTTACTCCGGACCACCAAAGTTCATTAAAATTGGTTTTAAATTCGTAATCCGGTTCTGAGGGTGCAAAATAAAGTATTGTTCCACCCTTATCAGCAAGTTTAATCGCTTGCTTTATGGCAGTGTCAACACCGGTACAAACAATAACAAAATCAATTAGCCTTCCATTTCTTTGTATGATTTTTTCAATTAATTCATTATCATTGGAATAAAATGCATCATCTGCCCCGAATTTTAAAGCAGAATTTAATTTATATTCATTAATGTCTATTGCACAGGTATAAGATGATCCCTGTGATATTGCATACTGAAGATTTAATATTCCGGTAATACCACTTCCTATTACTGCAACGCTCATTCCCGGCTCAAATCCCGCTACACGCTGGCCCCTTACAACACATCCAAGCGGTTCAACAAAGGACCCTTCATCGTATGAAACAGTTTCATCAAGCAAGAAAGTTCCTTTCTCAACATTTACTTCAGGAATTCTAAGGTATTCAGAAAACCCTCCCGGGTCAAAATGGGTGGATTTAATAGAAGGACATACAGTATGTCTGTCAGTAAGACAGTAGTAACAGCTGTTGCAGGGTACGTGATGAGTAGTAACAATCCTGTCTCCTTCTTTGAAATTAATCACATTCTTTCCTACTTTTACTACTTCCCCTGCGACTTCATGTCCAAGTACCAAAGGTGCTTTTGGCAGCCTGTACCATTCCATTAAGTCACTTCCGCATAAACCGCTGGATTTGACTCTCATCAGGATTTCGCCGCTTTGAATATCAGGCATAGGAATTTCTTCTACCCTGATATCATTATTAGTATAATACATTGCAGCTTTCAATAAATTAGACCTCACCGTTCTTAACAGCTTCAAACAGTTTATATGCCTGCTCAGCTGTCTCGTTCTCATGTACAATGGCCCTAATGGCTCTTATAACAGCAACAGGATTGTCATTCTGCCAAATATTTCGGCCCATATCTACACCAACTGCACCCTGCTGAATAGCACTGTGTGTCATATTAAAAACGTCCATTTCCGTTTCCAGTTTAGGCCCACCGGCGATTACAATTGGTACCGGGCAGCTCGAAGTAACTTTTTCAAATTCATCGCAGTAATATGTTTTTACAATATGGGCCCCAAGTTCTGCACATATTCTGCAGCAAAGCGAGAGGTATCTCGCATCCCTTTTTTCGAGTTCCTTACCTACCGCGGTAATTCCAAGTACGGGCATACCAAATCTTTCTCCCTGGTTTACAAGCTCTGAAAGATTAAGCAATGTCTGGCGCTCATGTTCACTTCCTATAAATACTGATATTCCAACACCTGCTACATTTAGCCTAAGCGCTTCTTCAAATGAAGTAGTAATACCTTCGTTCTCAAGGTGAGGCCCTATTATACTTGTTCCCCCGGATACTCTAAGGACTACGTTTGTATCGGCTTTAGGATCAACAGAGGTCCTGAGTACGCCTCTTGTAAGCATGATAGTATCAGCATATGGAATAAGAGGAGTTATAGTCTTTTCCGGTTCTTCAAGCCTGTGTGTCGGGCCAAGGAAATAGCCGTGATCAAAAGCAAGCATCACTGTCCTTCCCGTATCAGGTTGTATAATCTTTGATAATCTGTTCTTTAAGCCCCAGTCCATATAATTCACCTCTCAGTTTTTATTAAAATGACAATTCTAAGTAAGACAGGTTAAAAGTCAATTCCGTGAAATTCAACAATCTTTGTTAATAAATGAGATTAAACTATTGAAATCAAAAAGAAATAAATTAACCTCTTATTTTCAGTAATAATCAGGATTTCCCCTATGAGTAAATACAATAAAATAAAATCATGGTTTTATACAGAAACCTGGGCACTACCTCTGGATATTTTCAGGGTTATATTCGGTTTTCTCTGTATTTTTTATTTTTATTCTCTTTATAATGATATTGCGGATTTTAGCAGTCAAAACGGCCTGATAAACCACGAATATTTCCTAAAACACTGGTGGTTTCTGAAAATTAACCTCATACCACCTGATCCTTCTGATATTTATTTTAAATTTATACTGGGATCAGCAACAGTATTTTCCAGTTTGTTGCTTTTGGGGATTTATCCGAGATTTATTTCATTCCTATTATTTCTCGTTGCTTCAACAGTCCAGAAATGGAACTTTTCAGTCATATATGTAGATGATGTTGCAATGCACCTTGTCTTATTCTGGCTGATACTGCTCCCATCCGGCAACACGCTGAACATTAGTGAATATATAAAAAATGGTAGCGGCTCATGGAAACTATGGGCAAACAAAAAAATACCGGACATCGGGATAAAACTTTTTTTGCTTAATATTTGCTGGATTTATTTTTATGCAGGTATGGAAAAGATATTCAGTGAAATGTGGTACACAGGATTCGCACTTTACCCGATACTCCTGATTCCAATTTCCAGGGTTTCCTATTATATAAAACCTGAACATCTGGAAATCATCAGGATTGCAACATACATGTCACTATTTGTTGAGGTTATACTTCCGTTTTTACTCTTACTCAGGAAAGGTTCGAGGCTAAAATATCTCGGGCTTTTACTCATGGTTTCTTTTCACCTCTTTATAATTTCTACCCTGCGAATACCATTTGCAAATATTGCCATGATGGGCTCAGCCTTACTTTTCTTCAGGGAAGAGTTAATGGACTATTTTCATAAAAATACAGCTATTTTTGATACTCTTGGAAAAGTTAAAATTTTTAATTATTCTGCAATTTTTGCAATAATATTTTTTATACTGGTAATAACATCAACAACCCGCCACATACCGTATGTAAAAGTAATTGCAGATATCCCTACCAAGGTATTATGGGTTGCGGGTGTAATGCAGAACTACCAGCTTTTTGACTGGATAAGCAGGTTTAACTTCAAAATAGAAAAAGAAGCTTACTTTATGCCAGCCGGGAATGATTCTAAAATAGAGCTTGACCCTAAAAACTTTCTCCCTGACTCCGTAAGGTACAACCTTTTTCAACTTCGCTTTTATGATGTTAGGTGGCTGCTCAGAATCAACGGTGAGAAGAGACGCGAACTGAAACTTGATATTCCAAAAAGAATTGCAGCTAAATACTGCAGAAAAATTGGCGAAGATGGTGAAGTATTTCTTTCTACAACAATTCATAGAATCACTGAATTGAACTTTGACTTTAATAGGAAACCAAAAGTAGTAAGGTATAAATTCAATTGTGTGGCCGGAAAAGCTGAAAAAAGAATGTTTTACTGAGTCTGATTACCTGATTTTTTCAAAAGCACTAAGCGCTTTTTCTATATGCTGTTCAGTATGTGAAGACATAAGGGATGTTCTTATCCTGCATTTCCCGGGAGCAACAGATGGCGGCCTTACAGCCGGAGTAAAGATTCCCTCTTTTCTTAAATCATCAGCCATTTGCAATGTAGGTTCGGGATTACCGGTAAGTATTGGAATGATTGCAGAATCAGAAGGTATAACGTTATACCCAAGTTCAGTTAAACCGTTTTTAAATTTACTTATCATTTTCCACAAATGGTCCCGTGACTCCTTTTCGGTCTCTATGATTTCAATAGATTTTATTGAAGCAGCGAGACTCGATGCAGGAAGTGATGTATCAAAGATATAACTTCTTACTCTGTTTCTTATATAGTCTATTAGTTCGCTGCTGCCTGCTATATATCCCCCAAGTGAACCAACTGCCTTGGATAGTGTGCCCATAACTATCGGTACTTTGTCTTCAACTCTAAAATGTTCTGTGGCTCCACTGCCCCTTTCACCAAGTACACCTGTTGCATGGGCTTCGTCAACCATCAACATTGCATTATGTTTTTCACATAATTCTGTTAACTCTTTTAATTCAACAAGATCGCCGTCCATACTAAAAACGGTATCGGTAACAACAAGTTTTTTTCTGGATTGATGATCTTTTGATAATAATGAGTCAAGTTCGTCCAGGTCAAGATGCCTGTATACTCTTAACCTGGCCTTTGAGAGCCTGCAGCCGTCAATAATGGATGCATGGTTTAATTCGTCACTATAAACAAAATCGTCCGGCCCTACCATGGATGATATTGTCCCTATATTAGCAAGATAACCCGAGCTGAAAAGAATCGCAGATTCTGTATTTTTGAAACTGGCAATTTTCTCTTCAAGCTGGCGGTGAAGATCAGAACTGCCACTTACAAGTCTTGAACCGCCGCTTCCTGTTCCATACTTCTCAAGTGCCTCTCCTGCAGCTTGGATAACTCTCGGGTCAACTGATAATCCAAGATAGCTATTTGAAGCAAGGAGTAAATATTTTTTCCCGCCAATAACTACTTCGGGAGACTGGCCGCTCTGTAGTTCTGTCAGGTATCTGAAAAGTTTGTTATCATGAACCTGCTTAAGTTCATCGTTTATCCATTCGAGGCATTCCATCTTATTAACTAAAGTTCATTTTCATCAGTTACATCTTTAATCGATTGATATGTAACCTGTATAAGTTTTTTTAAGTCTGCAGTAGGGATACCAATAGGAGGCATTAACACAACAACATTGCCCAGCGGCCTTAGAAGTACACCGTCTTCGAGAGCTCTGTCAGCAACCTGCCACCCCATCTTTAATTCAGGCATATATTCCTTCCTTGACCCCTTGTCTGCAACAAGTTCTATCCCTACCATAAAACCTTTATTCCTGACATTTCCTACGTGCTTAAGGGAATTAAATTCTTTTAGTTCATCCTCAAGCAGTTCTATTTTCTCTTCCAGTTTCTCCAGGGTAGAGTTGTTTTCAAATGCCTGTAAATTACCTATTGCTGCAGCGCAGGCAATCGGATTACCGGCATAGCTGTGGCCGTGGAAGAATGTTTTATACTCATCATAATTTCCCAGGAACTCATCATATATTTCCTGTGTGGTAATCGTAGCGGAAAGAGGTAAGTAACCCCCTGTTAACCCTTTACCCAGTACAAGCATATCGGGAGTTACATTCTCATGTTCACATGCAAACATTTTACCGGTCCTTCCCATACCAGTAGCAACCTCGTCAACAATCAGCAATACATCATATTTATCACAGTAATCCCTTACTCTCTTAAGATAGCCCTCCGGGGAAACTATCATTCCGCCGGCAGCCTGCACATAGGGCTCCATTATCAAGGCTGCAATATCACTACTGTTTTTGTCTAGAATTTTCCCCAGCTCATCAGCACATGCTAAATTACAGGAGGGATAAGTTTTATTTAAAGGACACCTGTAGCAATAATAAGATGGAGCTTTATAAGATTCAAAAAGAAGGGGTTTGAATGTTGAATGAAATATATCTATACCGCCAACCGAGACTGCTCCCAGTGTATCGCCATGATAACCGTTCTCAAGATATACAAACTTAGTTTTTTCAGGTTTCCCCTTATGTTGCCAGTATTGAAAAGCCATTTTTATGGCTACTTCGACTGCAGATGCCCCATCTCCTGAGTAAAAAACCTTTTTCATCCCCTTTGGGCAAAGTTCAATTAACTCTTTGGCAAGCTCCGCAGCAGGTGGATTAGTTAAGCCTAGTAAAGTGCTGTGGCCAAGTGTTTTAAGTTGCTCGGTTATAGCACTGTCTATTTCGGGTACTTTATGCCCGTGAACATTAACCCAGAGCGAAGATACCCCGTCAATATATCTGTTACCCTCGGAATCAATCAGATAGGCCCCATCAGAATCTTCTATTACTAACGGGTCCTTTTCCTCGTAATCTTTCATCTGGGTAAAAGGGTGCCAGATAAAATCCCTATCGTACTGGCCTATTTTTTTTGTTCTCTCAGACATAATTATCCGTAAACTCTTATCGCGAGCCTAAGCGCAGCGATCCTCTTATTAATTACAAAAAATTTGATTTACTGTTATTAAGATAACAGCAATCATTTATCAGCATTATTATATAGAAAAGAATTAAATTAGGAACAACTCTTAATTAGCTATATCTGTTCTTACCGGCATCTGCAGATCATCAAGCATTCTTAAATCCTCTTCCGGGGACCTGCCTGGTGTTGTAAGGTAATTACCAAGTATCATTGCATTTGCACCAGCAACCAGTCCCATAGCCTGCAGGTCACGAAGCGTCACTTCCCTACCGCCTGCAGTCATGATTATCTTGTCTGGAAGTACCAGCCGGTAAATTGATATCATTTGAACTGCATCAAATGGTGATATTTGTTCAAACTTTTCAAAAGGTGTTCCGGGCCTCGGATCCAGAAAATTTATAGGTACCCAGGTTGGATCAAGGTCTCTGATTTCAAATGCAAATTCCACTCTTTGCCTGACACTTTCGCCCATTCCAAGTATTCCGCCCGTGCATAAGTTCATTCCTGCATCTTTAACATATTGTGCTGTTTGAAGTCTGTCATCATAGGTATGTGTTGTACAAACATTAGGGTAATGACTTCTGCAGGTTTCTATATTGTGATTATATCTCCATACCCCGTGTTCGCTGAGTATCCGTGCCTGTTCCTGTGTTAGTTCCCCAAGGGAACAACCAACTTTTAAGCCGGTTTCGGCTACAAGGAGATCAACTACTTCAAGAACTTTTTTAAATATCCGTGGTGTAGGCCCTTTTGCACTTATTACTATACAAAAATCCATCGCACCCATTTTTTCTGCCTGTTTTGCAGCAAGGAGAATCCTGTTTGCTTCCATTAGCGGGTGTGCTTCAACTTCGGTATTAAAATGAGCAGATTGTGAACAAAATGAACAGTCTTCAGGGCAGTTTCCAGTCTGTGCACTGATTATAGATCTGAGGAATACCCCGTCGCCTTTATATTTAAGGGTTACTTTTCTTGCAAGAGATATAAGATCCTGTACTTCATCTTTAGGTAGTTCAGTAAGCGCAAGTGCCTCTTCAAATTCAATAGGCTGTCCTTTTTCAAGAATTTTGTCCGAAAGTTGCTCTAGAATACTAATTTTTGTGCCTCCAGAAATTAAATAAAGTAATCTAATTTACAGTAAGCTAAGTAATTGTCAATCATCACAATTACCTGTTTGAATCGTTAAATAATCCAAGAATTTTATCAAAATCTTCAATACTTGTAACTATTTCTCCGCCGCTGTTCCTGATAAAATATTCGACCTGGAGATTAACAATACTGCCTTCATTATCTGAACTTAATCTAAAATCTCCCCGGTAACCTGCTATTATTTTACCGAGCCCGTATGCATAACCAATCTCGCTTGCAGTACCGCTGTCTATATCAACCCCATCAAGGATTGCTAACATCCCGTCAGAGGCTTTAATTGCTCCGGCATTTCTTTCCCCCATTACATTGTTGAGTTTTTGCCATGCAGCCTTTTTTTCCTTTCCATATTCCATCCCTTCAGTCTTTTTTATATCTGCTGGAGGTGTCAGTTTCCATGGGTCGATTACGTCTATGCCCCTCTTAATAATAAGCGGGATTAATTCCTCATAATAAAATTTTCTGCCCGCTTCTGAAAAACCAAGCGGACTGGCAAGATAAATCTTTTTTTGTTTCATACGTATCTAATAGTACACTAATAGTTTATTTTAATAATATGTTGAAATTATTTTAACCGGAGAAGAAAATGGCCTCGCTCAGAAAATGTAATCTCTTTATTAACGGGAGAGTTGTTAAACCATCAGGCGGCAAATATTTTGTACGGGAAAATCCTGCAACAGAAACCGGGTTTGCACATATTGCAGAAAGTAACAAAAAAGATATAGATAAGGCCGTAGGTGCGGCAAAAAAAAGTTTCACCTCCTGGTCAAAAGTAACTCCTTCTGACAGGGCAAAAGTCCTCTTAAATATCGCATCTATATTAACTAAGAACCAAAAAAACCTATCCCTCTTAAATACCCTCGAGACCGGTAAACCTATCAGGGAGAGTAGCCTTGTAGAAATTGGGGGATCAATTAAAACACTTGAATACTATTCAGGAGCGCACACTCAGCTAAACGGAGAAACAATACCGGTAAATGAGAACCAAATTTCCATGACATTAAAGGAGCCTGTGGGGGTCGTAGCACAGATAATCCCCTGGAATTTCCCTCTTCTTCTTTCGTTTTGGAAAATAGCACCCGCGCTTGTAGCCGGATGTACAATTGTGTTAAAACCAGCAGAACTTACATCCTGTACAATTTTCGAGATTGCAAGGCTTTGCACTAAGGCAGGGCTTCCTGACGGTGTTTTGAATATAGTCCCTGGCAAAGGTGAAATCGCCGGCCAGGCACTGGTGGAACACCCGGGTATAGACAAAGTAGCTTTTACAGGTTCTACATCCGTAGGAAAGCATGTCATGAAAACAGCATCAGAATCCGTAAAAAGAGTTTCACTGGAACTTGGAGGAAAAGCCCCATGCATTATATTTGAGGATGCTAATCTTGAAAACGCCGTTGAAGCTTGTTTAAGGGGTGGATTCTTTAACCAGGGAGAAAACTGTACCGCGGTTACAAAACTTATACTCCACAAGAAAATATATAAAAAGTTTTTAGACTTGTATGTAAAAAAAGTAAAAAAAATTAAGATTGGTGACCCAACAAGGCCGGATACCGAGATGGGTGCTTTAATATCAAAAGAACATTATGAATCAGTTCTTAACTATATTGCAAAGGGTAAATCAGAGGGAGCAAAAGTAGTTTCGGGCGGCAGCAGGCCGTCAAAATTAAAGAAAGGCTATTTCATTAAGCCAACTGTACTTGAAAATGTTGATCCAAATGCAACCGTAGCATGTGAAGAAATTTTTGGCCCTGTAGTAGCGGTAATACCATTCAGTACGGAAGAGGAAGCAGTATCAATTGCAAATAATACTGAATACGGACTTGCCGGTGGCCTTTGGACAAGTGACATAAACCGGGCATTACGAGTGGCAAAATCTATAAAAGCCGGGTACCTCTGGGTAAATACATACGGAGGTATTATACCGCAAACTCCATACGGGGGTTTTAAACAAAGTGGGATTGGGAAGGAGCTTGGCAGAGAAGGAATTGAAAATTACCTTGAAACTAAGTGTGTAAATATTTATACCGGTGACTCAATGCCAAAATGGTACAAGGGTTAGAATTTAGACGAAATTTTATACCAGTTATCTTTTTGCGTGAGAAATAACAGGCCTTTGGCCCTTTTCCTTGAAACTGATCACTATTTTTTCTGCTTTATCAAAAGGTACAGTTACAAAGGAAAACTTTTCCATAACCTGCACATCACTTATCTGTTTGGATTTTAGCTGAACTCTTCCTGTTATAAGTTCAACAAGTTTTTTTGGATTTAGATTGTCTTTTTTACCAAGTGAAACAAACAGCCTCGCTTTACCCTTCTTATCAACCGTATCACTTTTGTTAGATCCAAATTCCTTCACAGATCCGTAAGATTCAGGATTGAGCTCATCTTCAAAGCAATAGTTCAGTACAGCCGCGAGTATATCTGTAGGATTTTTATCCTCTAGCAGATTTTTAGCCCAGTTAAAATATGTAGAATCAACTTCTTCTTCTAATATTCCTGAAAGGTCATCATAAATCTTTTTCTTTTTGGCATTAATAATATCTTTTACATTCGGGATTCTTGATTTTTTTATATCCGTCTTGGCGACGCGCTGAATAAACATAAGCTTCTTATATTCACTTGGTGTAATAAATGTAATTGCAGTGCCTTCATTCCCTGCCCTGCCTGTTCTTCCAATCCTGTGAACATAAGAATCCGGGTCCTGGGGCAGCGAATAATTAATAACATGGGAAAGATTGATTACATCAATTCCGCGTGCCGCAACATCTGTTGCTATCAGAATATTGACTGTTTGTTTTTTAAATTTATCAAGGGTTCTTTCTCTTTGTGACTGTGATATATCTCCGTGAATAGCCTCTGCGTCATAACCTCGGTCGGTTAAATGACTAACTACAGTATCTACATCATTCTTTGTTCTGCAGAAAATTAATCCATAAAAGTCATCTTCAAAATCAATTATCCTGCAAAGAGCATCAAACTTTTCAGAAGCTTTTACCTCAAAATATATTTGTTCTGTTAGATTCGTTGTAAGCTGCTGCTTCTTAACGGTAAGAAGTTCATAGCCGTCCATATATTTATGGGCCAGCTCTTTAATTTTATTTGGCATTGTTGCAGAAAAAAGCAGTGTTCTTTTATCGGGATTGGTATGTTCCATTATTTCTTCCATATCGTCGATAAATCCCATATTTAACATTTCATCAGCTTCATCAAGTATAAGGTGTTCAATTTCTCCGATTTTAAGTGTTTTCCTGTTTAAATGGTCAATAACTCTTCCAGGGGTACCAACCACAATATGTATACCTTTTTTCAGTCTTCGAAGCTGCTGGTCTATTGACTGCCCTCCGTAAATCGGCACTATCCTCAAATCCTTTTTGCCTTTAAGTGAATTAATTTCTTCCGAAACCTGTATGGCAAGCTCTCTTGTCGGAACCAAAATCAGTGCCTGGACCGCTTTTAATTTTGTATCTATAAGTTCTATTAAGGGAAGTCCGAATGCTGCTGTTTTGCCGGTACCTGTCTGGGCCTGCGCGATGATATTGGTATCATCTCTCAGCATCACGGGAATAGTTTTTATCTGGATTGCAGTAGGTTCTTCAAAACCTTTTTTATTGATTGCAGCAAGGGCATTATCCGAGAGTCCGAGGTCTGTAAAATTTTCATTATGGCTCATATATTTTCTTTCGTATTATCTCCTTTCGTTCATTAGAACGTAACTAACATATACTATTATCAGCAAAAAGATATCAAATAGTCATTAGTGTTAGAAAATATATATGTTGTATAAGATAGATCCGGTAATAATAAAAAGAAAAAAATATTCAGGACTCAGAGTAAAAATTTGTTTTCCCTTTATTTAATGCTTCGAACAACTCCATATTGGTACAAACCTTAATTTCTCCATGGGCCATAACAATTCTTACAATGTCCCACTTTAAAATCTTATTCACGGAATATACTTCATCAAAAGAGTTGCTGACCAAAAACCTCCACTCCCTGCCCTGTCCGAACTTTTTATAAGTCCCTGCTAATCTCCATAAACATTTCATTAAAAAATTGGATTCTTCTGTAATATTAAAAATAAAATCAGAACAAATGAGTGTTTTGGAAGGTTTGTGTAAAAATACCACTTCGTTCAGTTTTGGCATGCCGCCAATAAGTTCATACGCAAGTGTATTGCCCCAATCAGTAACTTCATCATTAATTACTGCATCAAACAATATATCTTTTTTTCTTTGTTTAAGTCCCGGGGCAGCCCAAAGAACTGCTTCCGGATATCTGGCCTTGGCAGATGAAGCAAACAGGTGGTGAAAACAGTTGGGTGCCACAATGTGTTCGACTTTGCCCAGGCTGTTTATTTCTTTAAATAACTGATCATCAATCTGAATGGGAGAATGAAGCCACAAGCCACCAGTGTCAAGTTTAACAACCACCATACGTATGTTAATAACAGCCAGGTGTAACAATGATATTTTACTGTCAGAATACCAGACGTCCGCGTCAACTTTATGAAGTAATTTCAATTGTTCCATAGGTTTAATCGGTGTTAGACAAACTGCGTATATCGAGTTTTATTAATTGTTCTTTTGCTCCAAATCAATCAGGTATTTTTTTCTCCAGAGCCCGCCCCCGTATCCCGCGAGTTTCCCGTCTTTGCCAATTACCCTGTGACAGGGAATTATTATTGAGATTTTGTTATCCCCGTTTGCCCTTGCAACAGCCCTTACAGCATTTTTATCTCCTACTTTGATTGCCTGATCCTGGTAACTTCTTGTTTCACCATATGGAATCTTCATTAGAGCTTCCCATGCTTTTATCTGAAAGTCCGATCCGGTTAACTCAATAGATATATCAAATTCCTGCCTGTTTCCTTTAAAGTATTCATCAAGCTGAATTTCAAGTTTCCCTATATAACTGTGTTCACCCTGAACAAACTCTGCCTTCACAAACTTCCTGAGCCTGTTAATCTGAGTTTCTATCATTCTCCTGTCTGTAAATTCAAGAAGGCATATTCCATTGTCTGTTGCCCCTGCAAAAATCGGCCCAAGAGGGGAAAGTATTCTTTTTATAGTTACAACTTTATTGTTTTTACTTTCCGAGGGGGTAAATCCTGTTGTTTTTTTAAATGCTTCGTTAAACCCGCTGAGTGATTCATAACCGTTGTCAAAAGCCGACCTTGCTACATCATTACTTACTTTAATCTGTTTAAAGGCATGGTTAATCCTGGATGACCTAAGGTAGGCTTGAAATGTCATGCCATGATTTTTAAGAAACCATCTTCTTACTCTTGCAGGATCAAGACTCATTTTAGGAAGTTCTGAATCCTTCATCCTCAAACCCGGATTTTTAAGTATTTCACTCAACAGCTTTTTTATCCATTCAGGAGTCTCACCGTATTTTTCCATTGGACGGCAAACCTTGCAGGGCCTGTAACCGGAATCGATAGCAATCTTTGTAGAAGAAAAATATTCCACATTTTCTTCTTTTGGTTTTTTTGCCGTGCAGGTAGGCCTGCAAAAAATTCCGGTTGTCCGAATACCGCTATAAAAAATTCCTTCGAATGAACTGTCACGGTCAAGCAGTGCCTTATACATTGTCTTTCTTGGCGGAAGTGTAAAAAGATTCATATTATTATTTTCTTTGAAATCCATATTAATACTTTAACTTCTGAAAATAAACAGACTTACGAAAAATGTACAACAAATTCAATTTTATTTTACAATGTGAGGACCGATTAACATCTCGGCATGCTGTAATAATTGTTGATGGGGCAAATCCCCTTGGTATTTATCAGCAAAATCAAACTGTTTGAAAACCAGGCTTTTATCTTCCAGTTTTGGATTAAATACAAACTCCGTGTTGTTATCATAAATCCTGCCCCACTCTGTTCTTACAGCCTTCCAGTAATCTTCCGTTTTCTCCCAGTATTCATCACCACTTACAAAATCAAACTCTGTAATCCTGTCATAACGGTTAAGGCCTATCTCTTTTGCAAGATACTCCTTATTTCCATCTACATCCAGTTTAAGTTTCAGGTTTTCCTGTTCATGTACCCAGCTTGTTGGAAGAACTATATGCCTGTTTACTGCATCTAGCACATTATAATCTGACCGGACGCTGAATTCACGCCTGGGGAGGGGCCTATAAGTAGCATTGCCGGCCCATTCAGAGAAATTGTCCGTATGCTTCCATTTACCAATCGAAGCGTATCTTGGAGAATCATCCACGTGAAATACTTCCTGGAGCCATTTACCCATTGCCTGCTGTTTTGGAATATTTTTTAAAACCCATTTATTATTCCCTGCATACTCATAATAACCAGCCGGTTCATAAGTCCAGTCCTGCCTCCAGTGTTTTATAACTGCAGGCCCTTCTACTTTACTATTTTCGAGAAAAAACATTACAAGTATATGCTGAAGGCTTATAAAATCCTCCCTGTCTTCAATTACATATATCCTTTCCGTTGCCCAGGACTGGTATGGCCTGTCCATCTTGTATTCATTCAGAAACGGCACTGTTTCGATAAATTCAAATGAAGCCCTGTAGTCTCCGGACATAGCAAGTATTGCCCTTCTGTCTCTTTCGTGTTTTGAAATTCCCTTTTCCCGGAGTCTTTTCCATTCAATTGACGGGTATTGTGCCAGTTTAACTTCAGGCCCAGTGGTTGTTCCGCCCCTGGGTGCTAGTTTCGAACCCTGTTCAAACTGGCGGCTAAAGGTAAAACGCTCTAATTCAGGATTTTTTACACCTGCGCATGATATTACAATCAGTGAAAAAGGAATTAGTATGAAAAGGTAAAAATTGTTCAATTTTTTATAATTTATTAATAAATTATGATAAAAAAACATATTATATTTATTAGTTCTTAAGCCTGTATCCAGTTTTAAATATCCATGCAACAATAGCAATACAGATAAAGAGAAACAATACAGTCATGCCAAGACAAACGTAAAGATTAACATCAGCTACACCGTAAAAACTCCACCGGAAACCGCTAACCAGGTACACAACAGGGTTTAACAATGTAATTTTTTGCCAGATTGGAGGAAGCATATTTATAGAATAAAAACTTCCCCCGAGGAATGTCAGCGGCGTGACTATCATAAGTGGGACAATCTGCAGTTTTTCAAATCCGTCAGCCCATACACCTAATATAAACCCAAACAGGCTGAATGTGACAGATGTCAGTATTAGAAATCCCAACATCCATACCGGGTGTTCGATTTCGTATGGGACAAATAACCTGGCTGTAGCCAAAATCAGAAGTCCAAGTACAATTGACTTGGTAGCGGCTGCACCTACATACCCCAGTAGAATCTCGACATATGATACTGGTGCAGATAATACTTCATAAATGGTCCCGGCAAACCTTGGCATATAGATGCCGAATGATGCATTGGAAATGCTCTCCGTCAGAATCGAAAGCATCACAAGTCCAGGAATAATAAAAGCACTGTAGCTTACACCTTCCATTTCACCTATCCGCGAACCGATCGCTGCCCCGAATACAATAAAATAAAGTGATGTAGAAAGAATCGGAGATGCAATACTCTGCATCAGTGTTCTGAGGGCACGGGCAATTTCAAAATAATATATTGCGCGGACAGCATAAATGTTCATTGTTTATCACTCACCAGACTAACAAATATTTCCTCAAGAGAACTCTGGCTGGAATTAATATCCTTGAATTCGATTCCCTTTTCATTTAACTGTTTAATAAGCCCGGCAATACCTGTATTTTCCTCCCTGGAATCAAAAGTGAATACGAGTTCATTGCCATTGTTAATCAGTTCAAGATTGTATCCGTTCAGTTCTCCCGGGATTGTATTAAGTGGGCGCTGCAGTTCAAGTGTGAGCTGCTTTTTACCAAGTTTTTCCATCAGTTGGAATTTATCCTCGACTAATATTATTTCACCTTTATTAATTACCCCGATCCTGTCTGCCATCTCCTCGGCTTCATCGATATAGTGAGTTGTAAGGATTATGGTTACACCTTTATCCCTCAAACCACGTACCATCTCCCACATATCCCTGCGCAGTTCAACATCTACTCCGGCAGTGGGTTCATCCAGGAAAAGTATGGTTGGCTCATGTGATAATGCCTTTGCAATTAACAACCTTCTTTTCATACCCCCGGATAAAGCAATAATTTTTGAGTCCTTTTTATCCCAGAGTGAAAGGTCTTTTAGCACTTTTTCGAGATATTCATCATCAGGGGGTTTGCCAAAAAGCCCGCGGCTGAATTTCATTGTTGCCCAGACACCTTCAAAAACATCTGTTGTCAGTTCCTGGGGAACAAGGCCTATCTTTGACCTTGATTTACGGTATTCAGTTAGAATATCATGTCCGTCCACCAATACTTTTCCACTGGTTGGAGTAACAATCCCGCAGATAATACTAATAAGGGTGGTCTTACCTGCCCCGTTTGGCCCGAGTAAGGCAAAGATTTCACCCTGTTTTATAGTAAGATCCACATTTTTCAGGGCATTAAAACCAGTGGAATAAATCTTGTTAAGGTCTGTTACTGAAATAATCGGGTCCAAACATGCACCTCTTTAAATTATTGCCATTATTATATCTAATATAAATTATGTGTATTTATAAATTTATTGGATTTATATGAAAGCACTAGGATTCATATTGAATTATTAAAAGTAATTTATCCCTTACGAAGCTCAACAAAAGTAATAAAGTTGATTCTAATACCTAGATTGTTACCCACAATTATTGCATTTATTATAAAAGGAACTTCTTGCAGCAAAAAAAAAGTTTTTTTGCAGTCTGGGCATTTCCAAAAGATTGTTGTCGTAAAACAAATAATACATAACAATCCAATTATTACATAGACAAAAAGTGGAAATACGGGTCTAACAATATAAACGGCTATTAGTGCAAAAAATAATACAATCTGCCCCATCCTGCATATTTTGTAGATTAAGAAAAATTGGAGATTTTTCACTATTAAGGCAGGGCTTCAAAGTTATCTTCACGCAATTTGGCAGACCCGTCTGTCTGAATGACCCAGAGTTCCCTATGGATAACACCATGGGCTTTATTCATCTTCCAGCCCGCTTTTAATTCGGCTCTTGTTTCATTAATTACTTCAATCTGAGTATCAATATATTCAACATCTGAAAACCCATCACCTATAAGTTTCTGCCAGAAGGCCCTTATCTGATCTGTTCCGGAAAACTGTCCGAAAGGGTTTACGTTCATTACAGCTTCAGTTTCGTATTGTGCAACACAGCCTTCCACATCCCCGGAATTAAAAGCTGATATCCACTCTTCACTAGCTTTTTTCACAGCTTCAAAAACTACTTTTTTTTGTTCTCCACTTAACATTTATGATACTCCTTTTTATAGGAAAATTTCGATCCATGTTGTTTAAAGTTTAATTCACAAAAAAATTATTTGTCAGACCAGACAGCAAGCTCATTACCTGGAGGATCTTTAAAATGAAAACGCCTTCCCCCGGGAAATGTAAATATTTCTTTTACGATAATACCACCGTTTTTTACAATAATGTCCTGCGTACTTTCAAGATCGTCAGAGTATAAAACTATTAAAGCTGCCCCATTAGAAGTTTTAGAACTCAACTCAGAAACAAAAAATCCACCATCTATATTCCCGTCGTTAAAAGCACAGTATTCGGGGCCAAAGTCCTGGAAAGTCCAGCCAAAGGTGTCACTGTAGAAAGTTTTTACCTGTTCCAGGTCAAACGCCGGAAATTCTATATAATCTATCTTTATATTTGATGACATATATCATATATAAATCTGTGAATTTATGTTAAACAGTTGCACTGTATAACTATTTCTTACTTATTTTTTATAAGGTTATGCACCTTTTGGATTTGGCCCATATTGATTTTCCCCGGGCTGGCTGTCCTTAACAAAAAATATTATTAGGACAATAGCACCGATTAGGGGGATAAATCCTATTAATAACCACCACCCGCTTTTACCTATATCATGGAGCCTCCTAATACCTACTCCGATCGCAGGAAGAAGAACGGACAGTGAATATATAGTGTTGAACACACCAAACCCACCTTCGGAGTTAAAAGTACCAAACATAAAATCAATACCAATAAAAATGAATGACACAATTATGTTAAAAAGGGCAAAATACCAATACTCTTTACGCCGTGCCCTACCGCTGAATTCCGTATATTTTTTTAATACCTCTATATACCAGTTCATAATTTCCCTCTATATTAATATTACATCCACAGCTTTACTTGGTATCTCTTCAATAAATTATTAATAATATTATATAACCTACACGTGAAAGTACTAATTGGATCCTGATTGCCAGGACTGTTTATTAACTTTCCAGGCCCCATTCTCTTTAAGCATGGTAATAGTACCCTTAGACACTTCAGTACCCCTTGTGCCGTTTGCCTTTAGCACAGCTTTATCACCATCAATTTTAGTGCTTACAATCTCTATATTAGTCGGGAATACCAATTGCTGGAACTCAATACTCTTGTTTAGTTCTGCCGAGTCTTCAGGCATCATGTTGAGTATTTCCTGGGAAGTATATTTTTTATATTCTTCAATATCACCGGCAAAAAGTGCTTTACCCCATTCTCCAAAAGCCTGTGACGGCGGATCTAAATTGCCTGACATAGTTAAACTAAGAGGTTCCTTTTTGAGGCTGACTGAAAATTTAAGGTCATAAGTGAATTTATGCCCTTCAACATCATTTTCCGAAGGTGTTTTTATTTGTCCGGAAAAAACATCGCCATCGGTTATTACAACAATAAGCTCACCGTTACCTATCGTTCCAAGCTTGTTCCATTTTGGATATGAATGTACGGCATTAATCAGATTGTAGTAACCACCCTTTAAGAGTTTTTTCTTATCAGATGATACAATAAAAACTATCCCCTTAATCTTTCCCTGTTCGCCAAGACTATATACACCATCAGGAAACATTCCTTCGGGAATTTCATTATCTACAAGTACTATGGTGATTTCACCGTCGTATTCATATGCATATGCATATTTTATAACCGTTTTATCACCATCTACTGTAAGGCTTCCTGAAGCCGTATTTTCAGCAAATACGTTTAATGATATTGTGAAAAGATTTAATAAAACAAAGACTGCAATAAAAATTGCATTTTTAAATAGTTTCATTGGTAAGTCCCCTTATTAAACTGATAATATTACAATGTTAAATCTAAGTCAAAAGATTCTATCGAGAGGATACAACTTAAACTACAAGCTGTTCATAATTTGACGTCTTGTAATAATGTTTGAAATTATTACCTATTTGAGACGGGTCACGGTATACATCTAAACCATATTTTTTAGTCAGGAGACTAAAGATAGACTGATCATTTCTGTGTGCTTTAAAATCCGGATAATTGGAATGCCCGCACTGATTATATTGATACCGGCAGCCCTATCCCCACTTTTCGCCAAGTTTTTCAAGTCCGGCATTTTCAAGGTCTTCGGGGCTCATTACAACATTAAACTCTACCTTAGCATTAAAAGTAAGGAACCATGGCTCTGCTAATGCAGGTATCATGGATGGGTTCTCAAGTTCAACAACCATTATAATGGTCCGATGTCCATTCCTCTCAGCAAAGTAAACCGCTTCTGGTTTCACTTCGTCCAGGATTGCCATTGTCTTAGTACCTGCGCTACCATCTCTTACAGCAGCATTAAATTCTTCATTTGGACAGCTAACAGTAAGCATCATTCTCATTTATTTCTCCTATAAAAATTATTTTGTATTACTTAACTATGGGTTCATCAGCTACAGCAGTGATTTTGCAGGAACAGCGTTTAAATCCGGGAAACATAAACTGGTTCACTGCAGAAAGGCTTTCTGCTTCAACAAGGTAGTAAATAATATGTTCTGCATATGCACCGTATATAGCCTTCACCTCTACACCTTCGGCATTTGCATTGTAAAGAGTTTTAGAACCGCCCTCGTCTTTGGGACAGGATTCAGGCGTGTGTGTCTGTGTGATCATAAAAAGCATCGGCTTCTCCTTTACGACATTTTAGTTTTTACAAACTATATTAAATTATAGTTTCTTGAAAGAAAATTTTAAAGGGTAACGTTGTATTCTTTATGTTATTTATAATATCATAATAGTTGGAAGCTTATTCAACAATAAATCCACTACCTTTGACTAAAAAATCCCCGCAATTTATCATTAATTAAAAAAACCCAGGGAAAATCTATGAACTACGAAGATATAATTTACGAGAAAAACAGGGGCAAGGCCACTATTACCATCAATCGGCCTGAAGTACTTAATGCTTTCAGGGCCAAGACCCTTTATGAAATGATTGATGCGATTACCGAAACATGGAAAGACAAAGAGATTGGTGTACTTGTGCTTACTGGTACCGGTGACAGGGCATTCTGCACCGGTGGTGACCAGAAGGAAAAGAAAAACAAAAGTGAAGAAGATGGTAAATATCTGCCGGTTGGCCAGTACGTAGCACAACTTCACTATCTGTTAAGAAATATCCCGGTACCGGTTATTGCAGCGGTAAAAGGTTATGCAATAGGCGGAGGAAATGTGTTACAGGTAATTTGCGATATGACTATCGCTGCTGACAATGCAATATTCGGACAGGTTGGTCCAAAGGTAGGAAGCATTGATGCCGGGTTCGGCACTGCATATCTTTCTAGGATTGTCGGAGAAAAGAAAGCAAGGGAAATATGGTACCTTTGCAGGAAATACACTGCCCAGGAAGCACTCGAAATGGGACTTGTAAACGCAGTCGTACCAACTGAAAAGCTAATGAAAGAAGTGGACAAGTGGTGCGACGAAATACTCGACAAGAGCCCAACTGCTATAAAAGTATTAAAATATTCATTTAATTCGGATTCTGACAATATATATGGTATATCAAGGATGGGGCTTAGCTCGCTTGAGCTTTTTCATACAACTGATGAGGCACATGAAGGGATTGATGCTTTTTTGGAGAAAAGGCCGCCGGATTTTTCAAAATTCCGGAAAAACTAACCTCATACTTTCATAAGATTAGTAATTGTTATTTTTTTAACGGCCTGCAATGAATAACGTTAAGAAAAAACAATTTAAAATCGTTAAGAAACGTATAGGGGTTGCGGCGGGATTTTACGTTGTAGATTTTAAATTGTTTTTTTAGTTAAATTCATTGCCTAGCCTTGATCTTTCTTTTGCTTCGTTTTCTTTATATCAAGATAAAGAAAATGAAGAATTACTTAACTTTAATATCTTTATATGTTCTTTGTCTAGATACAAAGAACCAAAAATCACGGCTAAACAAAATATCCTAAAAATTGATAGTTTTTCCTAAAAGCATTTAATTCCTCCCCATCCCTAAATTCTTTCTTAACGGTAAAATTAACAATTTTCTTAACGAAAATTTTGTAATGCCGGGTTTTCAACTGCTTAATGAGCAATTGAAGCTGGACTTACTTATTAATCGATTCACTTATCAACCTGGTAATAACAACTAAAATACAACTATCTAACCATCAAAAATAACTCATTTTTTTTATAAAATGATTATTCAATTTAACCCCTTGAATTCTTAACTGCTTCTACTATAATAATGCCTTTGCTATTAAATTTTCATTAGTTTCATAATATTATGGAAAACACAAAAATATTTAGTGGAACTGCCAACAAACCGTTGGCGGAAGCGGTATGCGAATATTTAAAAGTATCTCCCGGCAAGCTGGAAACAAGACGTTTCAGTGACGGTGAGATGTTCGCTGAAATTGACGAAAGTGTAAGAAAGAAAGACATATTCGTTATTCAACCTACTTGTCCGCCCGTAAATGATAATTTAATGGAACTGCTGATAATTATCGATGCTCTTAAAAGGGCCTCAGCTGGTTCAATCTCGGCAGTAATACCTTATTACGGTTATGCGAGGCAGGACAGGAAAGTCCTACCGAGGGCACCAATCACAGCAAAACTCATAGCTGACATACTTGTAATAGCCGGTATAGACAGGGTAGTTACCGTAGACCTTCACGCCGGTCAGATCCAGGGGTTTTTCAGCGTACCTGTAGACCATCTCTTCGGATCACCCGTAATTAATGAATATTTAAAAGAAAAATATGAAGATGAAGACATTGTAATAGTTTCTCCTGACGCAGGCGGCATGGAAAGAGCAAGAAAATATGCCAACTTTCTTGGTGCTGAGCTAGCTATGGCGGATAAAAGAAGGACAGCACCAAATGTTGCCGAAATATCATATGTAATAGGTGATGTTAAGGATAAGACAGCAATAATTGTTGACGACATAGTTGATACGGCCGGCACTGCTACACTTGCTGCAAAGATACTAATGGCGGAAGGTGCAAAAAGCGTGTCACTTTGCTGCACTCATGGTGTTCTTTCGGGCCCTGCAATAGAAAGGATTAACAATTCTGACTTTGATGAGGTTATAATTACCGATTCGATTCCCCAGGACGAAAACATTAAGGCATGTGATAAAATCAGGGTACTGAGCTTAGCGAGCCTGCTTGGAGAATCCATAAAAAGAATATCAACCGGAGAATCTATAAGTTCTTTATTCAATTAGAGAAATTTGAGGAGTAATAAAATGGCTAAGAGCACATTAAAAGCTAAAAGAAGATCAACACTGGGAAAAGCAAGCACAAGAGCACTTAGAAGAGAAGGTAATATTCCTGCTGTTGTATATAGTAAGGGTAACGAAACAGTCCCATTGGAATTAAACCCTAATGACGTTAAAAATGCATTCGCAACCGATGCCGGAAGAAACACCCTTATCGATATCGAAATTGAAGGCGATGACAAAAAGGAACATAAATTATCAATTCTACGAGACATACAGATGGATTATTTATCAAATACCGCACTGCACTTAGATTTCCTTGAATTAGACCTGAAAGAAAAAATTGAAGTTAAAATACCACTTGTTTTTTCCGGACGTGCACAAGGTGTTAAGGAAGGCGGAATTCTGGAAGAAATGATAAGAGAAATTGGTGTAATATGTGTTCCCGCCGATATACCAGACAATATAGAACATGATGTTACTGAACTTGAACTTGACCAGGGCGTACAGATTAAAGATCTTGCTCTTCCTGATGGAGTAGTAGTTACCGGTAATCCTGAGGATACAGTTGCAATGGTACACGTACCAAGAGTTATGGTAATAGAAGAACCAACTGTTGCTGAAGGTGAAGAAGGCGAAGAAGGCGAGGAAGGGGCAGAAGCTGCAGAAGGCGAGACACCGGCAGATACAGATGAAAAAGCAGAAGGTAGTGACGGTGAAGGTTAACAAATGGATTTCCTAATTGTCGGCCTTGGCAATCCTGGAAAAGAATATGAATTAACAAGGCATAATATTGGCTTTATAGTGCTTGACAATCTTGCTGACAAAGCAGGTATTGAAATATCAAAATCAGCACACAAGGGCATGCTTGGAAAAGGCAATTATTTGGGAAACACTGTTTGTCTTTTCAAGCCTTTAACATTTATGAACAAAAGCGGTGAGGCTTTAAAGGAAATAAAGAATTTTTACAAGATCCCGGCAGATCAGATCATTGTTATTCATGACGAGCTGGATCTCCAGCTTGGAGATATTAGATCCAAGTTTGGAGGCGGAACAGCAGGGCATAATGGGCTAAAATCCATTATAGATAATACAGGTAATAAAGATTTTCACAGAATAAGAATAGGGGTTGGGAAGCCCGAATATAAGACTCAGGTGGTTGACCATGTACTTTCTACTTTCAGTGAAGAAGAATTTAAGGGCCTGGACAAGATTATTGATAGGGCAATAGAGGATGTTGATTCAATAATATCCCAAAAATAAATCAAATTAAGATCAAAAAATTATATTAGTTCACAAGGAGGAACCTTGACATGAGTCAGGTCTTTGCAGGTCATATAGCGATAATTATAGGTGTAATTGTATTAGCTTATGCTTATTTTGTTTACAGGGGTTTAAAAAGCCTTCCGGAAGGAAACGATAAAATGCGCGAAATTGCTGCGGCAATTCAGGAAGGCTCTATGGTATTTCTCAAAAAAGAATATCAGATAATATTAATATTTGTTGCAATAATATTTATTTTACTAGGAATATCTATCAACTTTGCAACCGCATTCGCCTACCTGGGTGGTGCTGCATGTTCAATCCTTGCCGGTTTCTTTGGCATGAAAGCAGCAACTCATGCCAACGTAAGGACAGCACATGCTGCCGCAACCGAAGGTCAGGGCAAAGCACTTCAAGTCGCTTTTAAAGGCGGAAACGTTATGGGACTTTCCGTTGCGGGTCTTGGACTTCTTGGTCTTGCAGTTGCTTTCTTTATCGGGATAACAAATGCCGAGATTCCCGGGGATACAGATGTTCTCAAGACATTCCTTGTGGATTTTGGAAGCATAGTCGGAGGATTCGCCATGGGCGCAAGTACAGTAGCTCTGTTTGCAAGGATCGGTGGTGGTATCTTTACAAAGGGTGCAGATGTAGGTGCAGACCTTGTTGGTAAGGTCGAGGCCGGTCTTCCTGAAGATGACCCCAGAAACCCTGCAACAATTGCTGACAATGTAGGTGACAATGTAGGTGACGTAGCCGGTATGGGTGCTGACCTTTTTGAATCCTATGTAGGTGCAGTAATTGCAACTATCGTTATTGCCGCAAGTATGGAATCAAACCAGGTGACCCTTATGGCAATCCCTGTGATATTGATCGCTATCGGAAGCCTTGCATCTCTTGTGGGCGCTAAAACAGTTGAATGGTATAAAAATCTTGAACCTCACCTGGTACTTAGAAAAGCAACTATGTATTCCGGAGTATCATATGTGGTTCTTTCTCTGGTTGTTCTGCTTGTTACCGGCCTTGTAGACGGAATAGCAGGAAAGCAGATTATGGGAATATTTGGAGCATCCGTTCTTGGACTTGCCTCCGGTATCCTGATTGGAAGAATAACTGAGTACTACACTTCAGGAGCCCCGGTTAAAAAGATTGCAGATGCTTCACAAACCGGTGCTGCAACAACCATTATTGAAGGTATGGCAGTTGGTATGATAAGTACCACAGGCCCCGTTCTTACAATCGCCGCTACAATAGGTTTCTCCTATATGTTCGCAGGGCTTTACGGAATTGGTATCGCGGCAGTCAGTATGCTTGCAACTATCGGTATCACAATGTCAGTTGATGCATACGGCCCTGTAGCAGATAATGCCGGTGGTATTGCTGAAATGGCTAAACTTGGTCCTGAAGTCAGAACAATTACAGACAAACTCGATTCACTTGGAAACACAACAGCCGCTATCGGTAAAGGTTTTGCAATTGGCTCTGCTGCACTTTCAGCACTGGCCCTTTTTGCAGCCTACACAAATGCAGTCGGACTCGATGCAATCAACATTATAAACAGCAAGGTAGTAGCCGGTTTGTTAATCGGCGGTACGGTACCTTACCTCATTGGCGCCCTTACAATGGGTGCAGTTGGAAGAACAGCACAGAAAATGGTTGAAGAAGTAAGAAGGCAGTTCAGGGAAATCAAAGGCCTGCTAGACGGTGAAGCAAAACCTGACTATGCAAAATGTATTGCAATCAGTACTGATGCTTCACTCAGGGAAATGATTGTTCCCGGTGTAATAGCCGTTGTAGCACCTCTTCTAATCGGATTTATTCTTGGCGCCGAAGCTCTTGGTGGTTTTCTTGCCGGAGCAGTTGTATCAGGTGTTATGCTTGCACTTATGATGGCAAATGCCGGTGGTGCTTGGGATAACGCTAAGAAATACATTGAAGAAGGAAACCTTGGCGGTAAAGGTTCCGATGCACATAAAGCTGCAGTAGTCGGAGATACAGTCGGTGACCCGTTTAAAGATACATCAGGGCCCTCAATGAACATCCTTATCAAACTGATGTCAATTGTATCACTTGTAATTGCACCACTTCTTTTATAATTAAAAACAAAATCTGCGGGGTAAGGTGTGAAGCCTTATCCTGCAATAATAAATGTTGTTTCAAAATCAAATAGTTATGTTAGAATACTAGTCCTTTATTTATCGACTTGTCACTCTGGGATGTACCCAGGGTCAAAAGTCCAAGGCAGGAGGTAAAAAATGGCGATACAGCCAAAGTTTTATGAAACTTTATATTTAGTAAGGCCCGACATAAATACGGACGACCTTGCTATAATTCAGGAAAAGGTATCCAAAGCTATAAACTCGGGAGAAGGTGAAATATCCCGATACGAGAAATGGGCTGAAAGAGACCTTGCCTACCCCATTAATGATTATACCAGGGGGACCTATTACATTGTTGAATTCAAGTCACTCCCAAGCGTAATAGCCAACATAGAAAAGCATCTGGCATTTCACAATGTAGATGTTTTAAGATTTATGACAGTGAACATTGAGGAACCGTCGGCAAAAGCTGCTGATGCTCCTGCACCGGCCGCTCCTAAAACCACTCCGAAAGAAAGTACACCTGCTCCAAGCACTCCACCAAGTGCCCCTGCAGCCAGCCCTCAGGCTGATAGTACTCCGAAAGAGACCACACCGAAAGCTCCAAGTGCACCGGAGAGTGCCCCAGTGGAGGAAAAAACACCGGAAGCTCCAAGTGCACCGGAAAGTGCACCAGTGGAGGAAAAAACACCGGAAGCCCCAAGTGCACCGGAAAGTGCACCAGTGGAGGAAAAAACACCGGAAGCCCCAAGTACACCGGAAAGTGCACCAGTGGAGGAAAAAACACCAGAAGCCCCAAGCGTTCCGGAAGAAGATACTTCCGCAACAAGCAGCTCTTCAGGATTTACAGCTGCTCCGCCATTAAGCACTGAAGACAAAGAAAGTGGAGGCGAAAACTAATATGGACAGATCAGGAAGAAAATTTTTTGTTAAGAAAAGAAGGGCCCGTAATCTTGCAAAAGAAGGTAAAAAGATAGATTACAAAGACGTTGAATTAATGTCGCAGTTTATTACAGACAGGAAAAAGATCCAGCCACGCAGAAGTACCGGGCTGAATTCAAAAGAGCAGTCCAAGGTGGCACTAGCCGTTAAAAGAGCTCGTTTTATGGCTTTGCTTCCATACACGGTATTGCATTAGTATCATAAAATGAGGTAAATAACGATGAAAGTACTCTTACTGGACAACATAGAAAATATAGGAAAGCGCGGAGAAGTTAAAGAAGTAAAGAATGGGCTTGCCAGGAATTTCCTTTTACCAAAAAAACTGGCTTTAAGGGCGACTGACCATAATATTAAGGCCTGGGAAAACAGGCTAAACTCCCTTAAGCTGAAGGATGCCAAGATTGTTGGAGATGTTCAGGCAATTGCTGACACACTAAACACTATTGAAATCTCAATTACGGTAAAAGCGGGTGAAGAAGATAAACTTTTTGGTTCTGTAACTACCCAGAATATATCAGACTCACTCAAGGAAAAAGGTTTTGAAGTAGACAGGAAGACAATAATACTGTCCGAACCTATAAAAACCCTTGGTAATTTCGATATACCTATAAAATTACATCCCGAAGTAACAGCCAACATCAAGCTTGATGTTGTCAAAGAAGAAGAATAATCTTAATGAACTGTTAGAATGCACTTTTTAACAGTTCATTAACTGATTTTTCCTTGTATCCCGATGGAAGTTTAAAATTATCTTCCGGTATATCTTCCTTTCTAATATCCACAACTTCTTCAATATATACAGTTTCCCCAAAAGAACGGTCTACCGTTTTGAGAGGGAACCCGCCGTTGGCAAACAGATTTATAAATGCGTCCTCGTTGACTACAGTGTCGTTTCCGAGCCTCTTGTTAACTTTCTTAAACTCGGTCATCAGGTTAGACATTTTTTTAAGGTCCAGCTCTTTCTGAATATTAAGATCATTGGTAAGCCAGAGTTCTTCATTTAGTTTGTCATTATGAAACACTTCATATTTACTGGCCTTGTATCCCGAAATATTTTCTGAAACCCCGGAATTTTTTATACTAATTACTATCTTCCCCGTGCCGTTCTTTCCGGATTCCAGTTCCCTTTTCTTTATCATCTTTTCCACCATCTCACGCTGCTCGGGAGGAAGGCTTTCCAGGTGTTTTTGCCTCATCCGCTTCACTTCCTTCGTGTAGTCCTCAATAGCTTTTACAAAAGCCTTCGGGTCAATCACGGTAAAAGTCTGACCATTATGGTCAAGCACTATCATCTGGTCCCTGTCAAAATCAAAAAGCGTGGATACATTATTAGTTGTATCCTTAAAAAGCATCTTGTTGTCCTGGATCAGGAGTATTCCCTTATCCTTCTTATCAGGTGTTTTTAACTCATATCTCATCTGTTCCATAACAATCCCGGAGTATGAATAATCTGTGAATAGTATTAAAACCAGAAAAATCTGGAAAAGTATTAATGATAATTTATTCATGGAGTTAATATTCCTTTGGTATTAATTTAAAGCAAGTAGTTCTAAAAAATTACTGATTTAATCAAATATTTCCAGCTTTTTTTTTAATTTTATTCTCTTATAATTTTACAATATTGACGTATAACTGCTGTGTGATAAAGTAAAGAGCTTTCAAAAATTCGGAGGAAAAACCAGATGCCTGATAATAAAAAAATAGTATTTGCCCCAGTAGGAGAAAAAGAGGTAACACGAGCGATTGTCGAAGGATTCTCCAAGGAGTTTACCGAATATATCGATAGTGATGTAATCATAGTAGGGGCTGGGCCAAGCGGCCTTGTGGCAGCAAAAGATATTGCAAAGAAAAAATATAAAGTTTTACTAGTGGAAAGAATGAACTACCTGGGTGGTGGATTCTGGATCGGTGGTTATTTAATGAACAAAGTCACAGTAAGGGCACCCGGTCAGACTGTACTGGATGAAATTGAAGTACCATATGAAGAAGTATCAGACGGCTTATTTGTTTCAGATGGCCCTTATGCATGCTCCAAGCTGATTGCTACTGCTTGTGAAGCCGGTGCAAAAATCAGAAACATGACAATGTTTGATGACCTTGTAATCAGGGAAAACGGACGTGTTGCAGGGATTGTTATCAACTGGACACCTATCGCAAATATGCCTAAAGAAATTACATGTCTTGACCCGATTGCTATCGAATCCAAGCTTGTTATCGATGCCACGGGGCACGATGCTTACTGCGTATCGAGACTGTCTCAGCAGGGTCTTTATAAAAAACTTCCGGGACATGGGTCAATGTGGGTGGAAAAATCAGAAGAGGCACTTGTTGAATATACTCAGGAAGTGCATCCAGGGCTTATTGCATGCGGAATGTCAGTTAACACTACATTTGGACTGCCACGAATGGGGCCTACATTCGGTGGAATGCTTCTTTCAGGTAAAAGGGCAGCTGAAGTTGCTATAAATATTCTTGAAGATATGGACTAGATCCTGACCTTAATGTCATTCCCAGCTTGACTGGGAATCCACTGTTATAAAAGCTGTCCGGATACCCGAGACATTCGGCTGAGCTCAGTCGTAGTCGGGTATGACAAAAACGTAAAAACAATCAATACTATTCAGTTTGTATACTAGCTTATACATAGGATATTTCTGCATTCATCGCACATTTCTTTTTTATACTGCAATTCCAGGACATCTTTCTGCCAGTGGGAGTTGTATAGGCAGCATTTATCACTTGGGCAGAATGGCTCTCCTGTGTGCCTGTATTTTATGAGCTGAAGTATATATGAGCATATAATGTCCGTGATTTTAGGACTGTCATATTCCACGTAGCTTCCGGCAAAAATTTCATTAAGTTCTGAAAGATCCCTTTCTTCAGCCAGGAATTTTGCTTTTGCAAAATAGTACTCCCTCGATTTTGCGGGAGCTTCCACAATACCTGAAGTTGAGAGGAGACAGGGCTCACCCGTGAGAAGTACCCTTGCATGGTATCTCCTGGTACCAAAGGTACCGAACAGCCTTCCGGTAAGTACAATATGAAGGCAGTCATCTCTTATCTCATCAGAAAAGTGCGAAAAAATGACCGAATATAGTTTTCTTTGCAGCCAGTAACCATCAAAGAAGTTTTCCCTTACTTCGCCCGGTTTAATATCAGACTTAACAAACTTGTCCTCAAATCTTCTTTTATCTAATGGTAATTCTATATCCCCGATTTTTATTGAATCCAGGTAATCTGAAAATTCTTTATCATTATTAGAATCTATATTGGTGTAATCAGACAGGTTTCTTATGATTACCTCATTCTGATTAAAGGAATTGAGGAAAAGAGATAACCGGTCGATATCAAGGGATGGTGAAGGTTCGTCCTGATAAATGTATATATTTATCATTTGATAATTATTTCTTAGGTAATAATTTCTGCAATTAAATCCACTTCTACAGGTGCATTAATAGGCAATTTATACACTCCTACAGCTGCCCTTGCATGAACACCTTTTTCGCCAAAAACATCAAAATATAGATTTGATGCACCGTTAATAACATCTGCCTGTTTATAGAAGTTCTCAGAACTTGCTACGTAACCCGTGACTTTTACTATCTTTTTTATTCTGTTTAAATCACCGGTCTCATTTTTTAGTACAGCAAGTGAATTTATCGCACAGGCTCTTGCAGCCTGTACAGCTTCTTCAAGGGAAACATCTTCTCCCACAACACCTTTTAATAAAAGTTCCCCATTTTTAAGGGGTAGCTGCCCCGATACATATATGTAATTCCCTGATACGACGCATGGCCTGTATGATCCGAGAGGCATTGCAATTTCAGGTAATTCAATTTGTAATTGTTTTAATTTGTCTTCAATATCCAATTAGCACCTTCTAACTGTATTTTAATCCGACATATATTGTCTGGTTTGACCTGCTAATCAAAAGAAGCACAGAAGTTCCTTTTGCAAGTTTAGAAAATTCATTTTCAATGTCCTGCACGTTTCTTATCTTTTTCCTGTTAGCTTCAAGAATAATATCGCCGACTTTTATACCAGCCTGCTGTGCAGCACTTCCTGACAATACTTTAACCACTATTACACCATTGTTGTCCTTCAACTTGTAACTTCTCTGTATTTGCGGAGTAATTTCGTCAACAATCAGGCCTATGGCAGTATCCGTTTTATTTGTAGATTTTTTCCCGGTATTTGCCGCCTGCTGTTCTGGGAATTCACTAAGTTTAATACCCAGTATTTTATTTTTATTATCTCTGATTATCTTAAATTCAGCCTTTGTCCCGGGGGCAAGATTGGCAACGTATTTTGGAAGGTCGTCTTCATCCATAATTTGTATGTTGTTAACTGCAACTATTACATCGCCTCTTTTTAAACCACCTTTTTCTGCCGGGCTGCCGGGCGCGATATCGGATATAAGTGCACCGTTATCATTAGGCAGGTTAAGTCCCTCCTTAATTTCGGGTGTTATCTGCTGTACATGGACCCCGAGCCAGCCCCTTACTACTTTACCACTTGTCTGAAGCTGGGTAACTATCCGGTTGGCCATATCCATCGGTATTGCAAACCCGATGCCCTGCCCTCCGGCAATAATTGCCGTGTTAACACCAACAACTTCACCCTTATAATTAAATAACGGCCCCCCACTGTTGCCGGGATTAATAGCCGCATCGGTCTGAATAAAATCATCATAAGCACCGAGGCCAAGTGACCTGCCTTTAGCACTCACAATCCCTGCAGTAACAGTATTTCCAAGCCCGAAGGGATTTCCAATTGCAACTACCCAGTCACCTATATCAAGTGAGGAAGAATTTCCTATTCTTACCGGGGTAAGAGCAGTCTTAGGTTTAATCTTCAGCAGGGCCAGGTCTGTTTTTGGGTCAGTCCCTATAAGCTCTGCAGAATATTCGTCTTCGTTTTCAAGTATTACCTTTATCTCGTCAGCTTTTCTTACTACATGATTATTTGTTATTATATATCCGTCCTTACTGATTAGAAAACCTGAGCCAAGACCTCTTCTTCTAAACCCTCTTTTCTGAAGGTTTTCACCAAAGAACCTGTCAAAAAACTGTTCAAAAGGGTCATTTGTACCACCTGGATTGTTAAACCCAAAACCCCTGGTTTTTGTAACACTTGTTGTGCTTATATTTACTACAGATGGACTTAAGCTTTTGACCAGGCGTGAAAGATACTTGGGATCGTTTACCTGTGAATATGAATCAACACTGCATATTAAAAGAATAGATAAAATTGAAAAAAATTTAATTATTGAACGGAATTTTAAGCTTTGCACCTTTTATACTCCTTGTATTTGTTTAGTCAATTGTACAAGTATTATTTGGTATTCTGATTTAGTAAAATCTTTAATTTGAACCACTAAAATATTTAACATTCGAATTTTAAAAATGTTTCATATAGGGTCTTTTAACATACTGTCCCAATACTTATAAACCAGGTCATTGGAATACACTTTTAGAAAATAGTCCCTGGCTGTGGAAAGTATGCTGCTGTTTGAATATACAAGTTTACCCATCATACGCGACTGGTTCTGGACTTTCTTAACTCTTGGTTTTCTTCTTGTTTCATACTGTTTAAGGGCATGCTCAATATACTTAGAATCTGCCCGGCAAAGCTCTTCTGCTATTACGGCAGCAGATTCCATTGCCATGGATACCCCGGCACCCGCATTAGGTAGAATTGCATGCGCTGAATCCCCTACAAGGACTACCCTGCCCTTTGACCAGCCATCAATTTGCATATCATTATATGTATCGTAGTATATTTCATTCGGGTCATTTAACTGGTCGAGCATATCAGGCACAACGCCCCTGAATTCTTTAAAACATTCCTTAATTCGGTCAATACGGCTATCTACCGGGTCAATATTTTTTTCAGCCATTTTTACACTTGTAAACACCGACAATCTGCCCTTAGTCGGCCAAACACCAATGAATTTGCCTTTTCCCCAGTATTCAACAATACCATCGGGTTTAGAAAGATTGGGGTCAATCCAGAATCCCCAGCCCGACATACCACTATAAGTTAGTGGAATATGGCCAAATATCTGCTCCCTTGTTTTTGACCTTACTCCGTCACAGCCGATTACGAGGTCGTATTGTTCTGATGAGCCGTTGCTAAAATGAACTTCGGCAGTATCAGAGCCCTGCTCTATTTTGTCAACCGTGGTGTTCATATCTATAAATTCGGGATTAACCGAAGCAAGGAGTGTATCTATAAGTTCGGGACGGTAAATGCTTATGATTGGTCCGTATTTTTCTGCTACGGGGTCAATATTGTATGTCTTTATAACTTTGCCCTTATAGTTTGAGATATAGTAGTTTGTAAACTGGCAGCCTTCTTCAAGGAGTTTTTCATAAGCGCCAAGGCCTTTAAGTACCCTGCTTCCGGATGGCCATATCACAATCACATAACCAACCTTGCCGAATGCCGGAGCCTTTTCAACAAGCCTTGGAGCAAAGCCCCTTCTCTGAAGCAGTCCCGCAAGTGTAAGCCCTGCTACCCCGCCGCCGATAATAAGAATCTTCATATCGGGGCCGTACCTGATTTTTTGTCCTGAACCGTTATTTGCCATAATTAAACTCTAATCAATAAATTATATCATATAAATTGAAAATAATTACGGTTCGGGATTTGTAAATAGCAAAAAAAGGGAATGTTGCCCTTATTTATTCTTCTTTTAATCTTCAACCCCAAAAAATTCATTTACTTAAAATTGTTGTGTACAATCTAAACCCATGTCTGAAATACTTGATTTAACAGAACTTGGAAACCCTATACTTCGTGAAGTGGCAAAGGAAGTAAGTGATCTTGCTGATGATCAGGTTCAAAAGCTGATAGACGATATGCTGTTTACTGTTGTAGAGGCAAACGGCGTGGGCCTTTCGGCCCCTCAGGTTGACAGCTCCCTTAGAATATTTGTAATGGCTTCTTACCCAAATCCACGCTATCCGGATGCTCCTGAAATAGACCCTTATGAAGTAATTAATCCGGAAATAATATCTGAATCAGAAGAAATGGAAGAAGATTGGGAAGGTTGCCTGAGTATACCGGGAATAAGGGGTATAGTGTCAAGGCATAAAGAGATAGAAGTAAAGTACACTGACAGGTATGGCAGGGAAAAGACTGAAGTATTAAAAGATTTTCTTGCCAGGATATTTCAGCACGAGTATGACCATCTTGAGGGAATTGTTTTCCTCGACCATCTTGAGAGTAGTATGGATATAATTACTGACAAGGAATATATGAAGCTTTTTGAGGAAGAGGAAGATGAGTAGTCCGGAAAAGTTTTGCAGACAACTATTAACTATATTCATCTTATCTTTATTGTTTACTATCAATGCATGTCAGAAAAACAATTTTCCTGATGGGAAGTGGATCGACCTTACATATGATTTTTCAAGTGAAACTATTTACTGGCCTACCGCGGAAGGTTTTGAATTAATAACAGTATTTAAGGGCCCAACAGAAAAAGGTTTTTTTTATTATTCAAATAACTATATGGCTTCAGAGCATGGGGGCACCCATATTGATGCCCCAAATCATTTTGCTTTTGATCGTAAGACAGTTGATGAAATACCACTTAGCCAGCTTACAGGAGAAGCTATAATAATTGACGTTTCCGAAAAAGCGTTAAAGCACCCTGACTACCAGGTAAGCGTTGAAGATTTTGAATCATGGGAAGAAAAGCACGGCAAAATAAAAGATGGCTCAATTATCCTTCTTAAAACAGGTTACGGGAAATATTGGCCCGACAAGAAAAAATATTTGGGCACATCTGAAAAAGGAGCCGATGCTGTAGCAAAGCTTCATTTTCCGGGACTGGGCGCTGATGCAGCCAAGTGGCTTGTTGAGAACAGGTCTATAAATGCGATAGGCCTTGATACCGCGAGTATTGATTTTGGCCAGTCTCAGTATTTCAGGACCCACCAGATTTTGTTTGAACAAAACATCCCTGCATTTGAGAATGTTGCTAATCTCGACAAACTTCCCACTAAAGGTGCTTATATTATTGCCCTGCCGATGAAAATAAAGGGCGGCAGCGGGGCACCATTAAGAATTGTCGCAATTCTCCCCAAATAGTCCCGACTATTCTAATCTAATCGAGGTATTAAGAATAATGCATTTCTGAGTTTTAAGGTTGAGTTGATCAACTTGATGCATGTGAAAAAGAGCTAAATAAAAAGGTCTTTGTTACAAACCAAAAATTTCAAGCTGATCTCGGTGGTTCGAGTTCTCTCGCCACGACCATTCTAAAGATTAAGAAAAATAGTCATTTTTAATAATCCATACTAATCCTATTAATCCAATTACCCAGAAAAAGATAGCATACCAGTTTTGATTGTAATAAAAGCCAATTGAAGCAAATATAAAATAGGTGATTACCCAAAACTTTCTGTTATGAAACATGGGATAATGATACATTGAAATAATATCTTAAATCAATCTATAATCTTATTTTTACCCCTCAGGGCCCAGAATGTATTTAACAATGACACTGTATGGAAATAAGACGCTTTTGATTTCTGTTTTTAACCCATATTTTTATAACCTCCCTTGTTAATTACAAAATCTTAATTGGCACACTTTATGCAATTAATTTAAATACAGCGGTAGAACATGTTAGATGAATAACAGTTCACCTTCAGGAGACTATAATTTGTATCTATGTCTTTTGATTTAGGTATTTATGGTGAAATAAATTTCATCAAAATAGTCTCCTTATTTATAATTTTGGATTAACCATTATGCACTCATTTGAAAAAAATATGGAGGTACCACCATGCAGTTTTTAATAACTCAGATTCATGACCCACAAGATTGCCCCAAAGACGTAGGTGGTTTTAGAAAAGTGTTTATAGATAATAGTATTGACGATCTTACATTAAATAATGTCTTTATTGAACATGGATCCCATACTATCATTTATGTAGTTGAGACTGATAGTTATGATAAAGTTGTAAAGTTCTTGGAACCTGGAATGTTAAAATGTACCTCATCTATATCTCCTGTTTCTTCGCTATCTGTAGGTGAGATTATGGAAAAGCGGAGCCAATAATGGCAGTAACATTTAAAGGTATCGAACTGACAGAAGAAGGAAAATTTATCCATTTGAAAATTACGGGCAAATTGGAAACGGAAGATTATGAATTTTTTGTACCCGAAATCGAGCAGCAGATAAAGCAATTTGGTAAGATGAACATGTTGTTGGAGTTAAGTGATTTTCATGGCTGGACAGCGGGAGCCGCATGGGAAGATACCAAGTTTGGTATAAAGCATTTCAATGACATTAAACACCTGGCCATTATTGGCGATAAAGCATGGGAAAAAGGCATGGCCTATTCTTGCAAGGTATTCATGACTGCTAAAGTTAAGTATTTCGATGTTAGTGAAAGAGATAAAGCAATGACATGGATCTATGAAGCAGACTAATTATTGAACTCAACATCATCAATTAAATTGCTGATACAGATAGTAATTATTTATTATCTTGTATTTCACCGGTCATAGGTACAAAAAGAACAGGACCAATATTCTTTGTTAACAAACCACTTTCTGTTTTTGTGATCAGCTTAAGTTCCTGGTGGCCGTTCTTTACTGGCATAATAATTTTTCCATTTAAAACAAGCTGGTCAATAAGTGCCTGCGGTACTTTATCTAGAGATGCTGTAACTATAATTTTGTCAAAAGGGGCATATTCATTCCAGCCTTTGTATCCGTCGCCAATTTTGCAGTTTATTTTGTCAAAACCTAATGATATTAAATTCATTCTAGTCCTTTTCCCAAGAGGTTCAATAATTTCTATTGTATATACCCTGCAACCCATTTTATCTAGAATTGCTGCCTGGTAACCTGAGCCAGTACCTATTTCCAATATCTTTTCTCCTGGCTTAGGACCGAGTTGTTCTGTCATAATTGCAACAATATAGGGTTGTGATATTGTCTGCTCGTAACCAATAGGAAGTGGACGATTTTCGTAAGCATATTCCATAATTTTTTCAGGTACAAACATATGCCTTGGTACTTTTAACATTGCCTCTATTAAATCCTTATTTATGATATTTCTTGAAAGAATCTGGTTAACTACCATTTTTTTTCTTTTAATAATAAACTGACCATTTTCTATATATTCCATTTATATTCTCCCAAAAAATCGCCTAATATATTTTAATGTCGCATTTACACTATTTTATATTCATCTTAGCAAGTCTAATTCCGACTATTATAATATAATCGAAATATTGAAGTTGCTGTATTTGGACAGAGCAGTGCTGTAATAAGGCATAGAACTGTTGCACTTAGTAAATAATGCAGTCTATGTTAGTTTAATTTTCTAATTAGAACTATTATCCCACTATGGCATTTGTCATTAGAACTCTGGCATGCGGTTCAAATCCACCAATTCGCTTCCATACAAGTGGTGTCCATATTAGGTTATCTTTTTCTGGAATATATGATTTTATATTACAGATTCGAAATGATTATATGATTCCCAACAATTTGTGATGAAGTCCTGCAGCTTGCAATGTATGCAAAAAATCTTCCGAAACTTTTTGTTGCTATCATACTTGTCATGTAAAGTCCGGGTAAACTTGTCTGAAGATATCCATCTAGATCAGGGAAACCTTCATTAATGTTTAATTTTGGAAGAATATTACCAGAACTAAGAAATGGAATTTTATTGATATCCACCTTGTAACCAGTTGCTAGTATAATGTGATCAACTTCCAGCCTTCTCCCATTATCCAAATGAACTTTATATTGACCTGAATTTGATTCGTCACACTTTACTACATTAGATAAGGGCCAAATTTTAATATTTTCCCTATCTATTCTTGGTAATAACCAAGGCTCAAGTTTTTGACTATCTTCAATCCAGAATTTCCTTTCTATCTCTTCCTGCTCTTTTTCATTCAGCGTCCTATACCATTCGGGATTGTCTACCATTTGATCCATAATTGGATCAATCCATGACCAGTTTGACTCTGCGAACTCAGGTGCTTCGTGTCTATGGGAGATGTGAACAGTTTTCGCTCCTGCTTCAACTATTAAAGCAGCCCATTCATAAGCGCTTTGATGTCCTCCAATTATTAACACGGATTTATCTTTAAATTTTTCAAATTTAACAACATCACATGTATGGGTGAAACTACCAGCTGGCAGTTTCTTTGTCAGATAAACAGGTAACTTCTTAAAGAACTTAAAACCTATAGCAATCAATACATTTATTGCTTTAATTTCTTTGCCATCTTTAAGTGTTATTAAATACTTCTTTTCTCCTCCCAGATAGTCCAGTTTTAAGATTAGTTTATCTAAGACATTGATATTTTGCTGTTCCTGAAACCACTCAGCATAGTCTAGAAATATAGTTAAAGGTAGTGGTTTTACATCTTCCGGCGTCTTGTTCCTGGATTTTAAAAATGTTTCAATTGTATAATTACCATATGGGTCTAGATGCCAATCAGTGCCTGATCTGAGATACATATTTTCAGGTATATTTTCCTTCCAGAAAGCCATTGGCTTTCCTATTACCAGGTAATCAATTTGGTGGAAATTAGCAAAAGATGCAGCTGATAGCCCAAATGGCCCTGCACCAATTATTATTAAATCAATTGAATTGTTATCCATCACTAAAATAAGATTTTATTCATTACCTTTAACTTGTACAGTTCTCAGCGAGAAGATCTAATAACTATAATTGGTCAAATCATACTTTTAATAGTTCTTTCGTTTTTATGAGTGTATGTATAAGTTTATCTATCTCTTCTTTCGTATTATTAACATAGAAGCTCATACTAACTGCAGTTTCTAAGAATCTTTTTTCTTCCTGAAGTCAAAAATTGTTCTGGCAAATGATTTCAAAAAAAATAAAATTACGGAAAATCTGAAAATCAGCTTCATCAATTTCTTTGTATCACTGTAATCAATTAAGACAGATTGCTGCCAGACCCCCATTTGTGTTGATAAAACAACAATATTGTCGTTCACAACCAGATCAATTAATTTAATTTCAAGATTACCTGCGGGACCTATTAATCTCATTAGTCCTCCTTAATCTAATTTCAGTAAAGATGAACTTACATATAATTATTAATTTGCTATATTCTCTCCGTGTTGAATAAACTCAAATAATTTTTCAGCTGCATTTTCACCCGAACGTATACATACCGACTAATTCACTCCTTTTTTCTAACTATGTCAATATAAAACTATTGCTAAATTAGTTCATTAAAATTTATATTTAGTATAAGCATCCCACTATCTAAGTACCTAAACCCCTTAATCTTTATACAAAACAATCTTAGCAAGTCTAATTCCAATCCTAATCTTACACATTGAGAATATTACTTTATTAGCTAAAATTAACATTCAAATCATATAAAGGATAATTACATGAGCAAATACCCACCCGGATTAGATGCCGCTATAGACCACAAATTCTTTGATGCTGTATACCAGAGGCGTTCAAGGCGTTTTGGCCTTGGGATGGAGATTGAAAAGGGCCCACTCCAGTATAAATCAAAACATGCTCCAGTTCCCCTCACAGAACTTGAAGAGGCCATTCTTGTCTGGAACGGGCTTGGAATAAAAAACATTAACCTTTCGGATTTTCCCCCTCATGTGGGTCTTGACCTTGAAATGCAGTTTACAAGTAAAACAATCCCGGCTCTTGGCGATGTACACAGGACCGAGCTTTTTTATACAAATGATGACGGACTCTACATGGTTAAGATGCATGACCAGGTAGCAGAAGATTTCCAGGGCCTTGAGAGGATGACAAGAACACAGCGAGTTGATGCAATTCTCGAGATGTTCAGAAAATCTAGAATTAAGCTTCAGGACGGACGAGCTGACCTGCCATCTCAACCCCCCGGCATTGCTGCTCATAATCTTTGGAATGTAAATAAACCGGGTACTACTCTCTTTATGCCTGTAACAGACCTTTCAGCATGCATAATAAACCTTTATTTTTTCTACATGCGGGCTGATCACAGGTTTAACTTTGTAGATGAACTTCATGGCCTCAGATATCCCGGGACTTCTGAATGGGTTAAAAGCGGTTTTATTGACGAAGGCAAAAGAATGCCACTCGTGGAAGCCGAACTACGGTTCGCAAATGGCTACATTGCAGAACAGGCATTTATGGGCCAAAACATGGCACTTACCCTACAGACACTTGGACTTGGTGGCTGGCTGTTTAGCGGGTTTGCAAGCATGTTTATGCTTGGAGGTACGCCGTTTAACAAGGGCCTTGGATTCAGGTTTATTACCCCTGAGACCAAAGGTGATATAGGGAATCCAAACCCCGTGGCTGTCGGCAGGGACGACCTTTTCCATTCATTTTGCCCGCCTTATTACAAAGATATGGGAGAAGCTGTAGAAGCCTTTAATGATATGAAATGGAGTAACTGGTCTTCACACCCTATGCCTTATAAAAACCCCGAAGCAGTAACAGCAGAAATAGAAAGGCCTTCAAAGGAAGAGGTGCAGATTGTAAAAGATATCTGCAACTACGTATACGATACCTATGGCAGGTTCCCGGCATTTTCCGACCCGATGTTCCTTCGATTTATGGTACAGGCACACCACCTTGACCTTGATTTTTACGACAAGTACTATCCACCGGGAGCATATACCGAATCACATAAAAACCACTTTAAACTCTGGCACCCTGATTTAGAAGACCCGTTTGGTGAAAAATAAAAATTATTAATACAAATTAATAAAACTGTTGAATCTGCAATTATTTCTATGTTATATTGGGAATATAATTGTTTAGGGGGAGGCAGTAATGAAAAAACTTTATGTATTGATATTTTTTTCACTTTTTACAGTCTGGATCAGTTGTGACGGGGATGATAAGAATGGTTCAGGCTGCAAAGATGTAAAAACCATTACTCTTCAGCCAGACCAATTCCAAAGCAGAGATTTTAGTGAAAATGACGCAGCTGTCTATTCCTGCTTTCCGGCAACATGCTTTCATGATCATGGCCTTGCATGTCCTCAGGAAGTCGATACCGATATAAAACTTCAGGTAGGACACCGTCACAACTACAACAACGGAACTGAACCCTGCAACTGCTGGCATTATGTTGATTGCGTATACAGGGGCGGTGTTTCATTTAACCTGGGCCAGCTATCGGGAAAAAGTGTAGTTGGAGCCAAGCTTAGATGGAATGAAAAAGGAAAGTGTGCAACGAGGCTTTTCACACCCTCTGCACCCTGGTCACAGTTCGACCTTGTTACATCCGAGGAAATTATTACGGGCTGGGACGAAAATACATCTGCAGGTGCTGGACAAATAGAAGTAGGCCCTGAGGTTAGAGGTTGGGTCGATGGTACCATGCCTAACCGTGGGTTTTTGTTTATTGGTGACCATCATGAATTTCCACACAAAAAATGGATAGATCAAAGAGCAGAAATAGGGCCGTCGGCATTTTTAAAATGTATTTCCGCTGTAGGAGGTTTAAGCCTTGAAGTTTTATACACTGATTAAATTTTATTATTTAAGAAAATTTTTTATGTAAAATTATATAAGTATTTCATTCGGGGGAATGATTATGTCCGGTTTTATTTATGACAGTCATGGAAACGGAGTAGGTTTTATAGAGGGTGATTTTATTCACTCACTTTCAGGACAACCCATAGGACAAGTAAGGGAAACACATATTTATAAAATTTCAGGTGAATATATCGGCGAAATTTATAACGAAATGGTCGTTGATATGAATATTGGCACTCTTGAAAGTATAGGTTACAACATTGATCCCGGGTACCCTGTTTACAGGGGAACCCCAAAAAACAGAGGAACAGTGGAAACTGAATACACAGAAATATTTTATGTGCTTACTGAGAGGATTAATTACGTAGAACAATCATTAACTAACTTTGGTTACCTGGTTATTTAGATCCCATAAGCGATTTAAATGGGGCTTTTAGCAGGTAAAGAATTACACTCGGGTTTAAGAAAATCTTTCCAATTTGAAGTACATCTGATGGGCTCATATATATTTTAGAGTCCCATACACCCATCTGGCCTTTTATCACAATCCTGTCATCTTCCACCGCGGATTCATGTACGGTAATTTCAAAATCTCCTGCCGGACTTACAACTTTCATATTTGCCACCCCTGGTATGGTTTAATAAGGATAATTGTAAATAAATGATTGGGAATTGAAAGTTAATGATTAATTAACTTGTAAAGGTCCAGTGCTTTCTTCATTGTCTCAACCGGGGCAGTGAGCCCGGTCCAGATTTCAAAAGACTCAACTCCCTGGTAAAGGAGCATGCTGTGTCCGGAATGCGCCTTGAGTCCAAGCTTCTTGGCATCTTTTACAAGAGGTGTATCAGTTGGGTCATATACCAGGTCGTAAATCCCTGCATGTTTAGGTAAAAGGTAAAGCGGTAAATCAAGAGGATTTTTTCTTTTCATACCTGCTGATGAAGAATTGATAACAATATCACTTCCAACAATACTTTGTTTTATTCTCTTTTTATCACTTAGCATTACTGCCTTAAATTCAATTTTTGGGAAATGGTCGCCAAATTCTTTAGCGAGGTCATCGGCTTTTGAAAGAGTACGGTTTGCAATAACAACTTCAGAAACATAGTTCCTGCCTAATCCCACAATTACTGCGCGGGATGCTCCACCGGCCCCTATAAGAAACACCTTTGTCCCCTCGGGAGTAAAATCGAGGTCAGATTTTAAAGCCCTGAGAAGTCCACCAACATCGGTATTAAATCCAATTAATCTTCCTTCCACATTGCTGACGGTATTTACCGCACCTACCAGCATTGCATCTGAAGATATTTCATCGAGATACGCCATTATCCTCTGCTTATGAGGGATTGTGACATTGATACCTGATATGCCCAATGCCCTGACAGCGTTCACGGCTTCCCCTATATTTGTCGGTAAAATATCAAATGCCACGTACACACAGTCAAGGTCAAGTTCACTAAACCCATTATTATGCATTACAGGTGATAAACTATGATCCACTGGATGCCCAAAGATTCCGTATAAACTCGTAGTTGATTTAACTTCCATAATTATTTCCTGTATAAAAATAAGGTCTTTATTCTGTAATTGTTAAAATATTTTTTACTTCCTCTATATCTAATTTTATTTGTGCTATTAGATCTTCAACACCTTCAAATTTCTTTTCGTCTCTTAATCTTTGATAAAATTCGACTCTAATTTCCTCGTCATAGACCGAATCGGAGAAATCAAATAAATGAGTTTCAATTAAAAGTTTATTCTTACCAAATGTCGGCCTGAACCCTATATTTGTTATACTCTTATACCGTGACCCTCTCAGCCAAGATATAGTTGCGTAAACGCCCGGTTTTGGTAATAGCTCCCACTGGGTATCAAGATTAGCTGTTGGAAATCCAATCTCTCTGCCTCTTTTTTCACCCTCGACTATTATCCCCTTGAGAAAATACTTATAACCCAGAAGATCGTTTAATTTTAAAATGTTTCCCTCTACTATGTTCTGCCTTATCATACTGCTGCTTATTACTTCATCACCTAATTTCCTGGGATTAATTACATGTGTTTCAAAACCGTATTTTTTACCCATTTCCTTTAACATATCGGCATTCCCGGAACGGTTTTTACCAAACATAAAGTCAGGTCCGACTACTATATCTTTTATTCTCAGCGTTTTTATTAATACATCCTGAACAAATTCTTCGGCACTTAGCTGCGAAAGTTCTTTGGTAAATCTAAGTGACACAGCGTAATCGACCCCTGCCTGCTCAAGAAGTGATAATTTTTCATTTACCGGAATAATTAAAGACACGTCCCTTCCGGCAAGCACTTTCTGCGGATGTGGTTCGAATGTTAATAAGCATGATTTGGTAGATTTCTGGTTTGCTATATCGTTTATTAAGTTGATTATATCTCTATGTCCAAGATGAACACCATCAAAATTTCCGATAGCAGCTGATGTTGAAAAATCTACAGGTTTTTGTGGATCAACAATTACTTCCATTTTTAAATTTGAGGGAATATTAGATTAACTAACAGATGTAATTAAAAATTGAAATTCGAATTATTAAGATATCATTCTATAGCTAGTAAGCAAGAATAAAAAAATTATTTTTTATGAATGTAAAATTTGTAAAAGATATATGGTGAAAACCAACGTACTAACCTATGATTTTTTCAACCTTTTTTACTGCAGTGGGCAGTGTAAATATAATTAACCGGTCATTGACTTGCGGTATAAAATCGCCCCGTGGTATGATAATTTCATCATTCCGCAGACAAACTCCAACTATCGATTCATGAGGCATATGCACATCCATCAATTTTTTGCCAATTATATGTGAAGTTTCTGCAAGATCAAATTCAAGCACTTCGCCCCTACCTTCTTCAACAAGTGCTATATTAGCAACTCCGCCTATATGAAGCATACTAAGTATTTCGTTGGCAACCGCAAGCCTCACACTCAAAGCACGGTCCACACCAATTGCCTCCAGCACATCAATGTAATCCGGATTTGTATAAAGCACTGTGGATTTTTTTACTCCAAGGTTTTTTGCAAGTAACGCACTTAGTACATTTTCTTCATCATCGCCTGTAAGTGCTGCGAGGTAGTCAGCAGATTCCACACCGGCTTCTTTCAGTGTATCCGCATCAGTTGCATCACCTTTGAACACGGTTATTTCGGGTATTTCTTCAGCAATGAGCTCTGCTCTTTCCGGGTTATTTTCAATTAACTTTACAGATATATCTAGGTCAATAAATGTTTTTGCAACCCTCCTTCCCAGCCTCCCTCCACCAATAATTATTGCGGATTTAATTTTTTCAAATTTAAGGTTAAACAGTTTCTTCAATCTTTCAAGTACAGCAGGGTCTCCAAGCGCATATACATAGTCCCCGGCCCTTATCACAGTCTCACCGGAAGGTATTTGAATACTGCCTCCACGGGCAATCCCCACAAAAATCCATGAGCTTGCAGGATCAAGGTCCTTAAGCTTTTTATCAACAATCTCCGTCCCTTCTTCAACCCTGAGTTTAAATAGTTCTACTTTACCATCTGCAAAAGTTTCTGCTTTCCAGGCAAAAGGTGCACTTATCAGTATTGAAAGTTTTTCAGAGATAATTTCGCTTGGACTTATCAAAGAAATATTTTCATTATTCAGAAGTCCCGGATACTCCATGTAAGTAGAATTTCTTATCCTGCAGATAATATTATTTAAATTAAGATTGTTGGCATAAAGGGTTGATAAAATATTTGTCCTGTCATCACCGGATACGGCTAGCAATACCTGGGACTCATCCAGCCCTGCCTGCTTGAGTATTTCCGGATTATCACCCTCACCGTAAATAGAAAGTACATCCAGGCTGTCCCTGATCTTATCGGATCTTTCCTTGTTGTTTTCAATTACAACAACATCATGGTCATTCGACAGCTCTCTGGCCAGAAATGATCCAACCTGTCCGGCTCCAATAATTACTATTCTCATATTGTCCCTGCCTAAGCATTAACCTTATTATGTCTGGAATATATATAAATGAGCTTAAAAATACCAACAAATACAAGTACCAGCGAGATTAACTGTGCCTGTGAAAGCCCCTCAATAAAACTTGGTGTGGTATTTCTGATAAATTCAACAAGGAACCTTTCTGTTCCCAGCACTATTATTGTGATAGAGGTAAGCCAGCCAACCGGATTCTTTCTGTCTTTGATTTTCCATAATATAACAAAGAAAATAAACATAAATATAGAGTCATATATCTGGGTAGGATGGACTTCTAGTATAGTAGGAGGTGAACCGTTCGGGAAAGATACAGCCCATGGAAGGTCAGTCGGGACACCATAATCATCCCCAACAAGAAAACATCCAATTCTGCCTATTGCGTATGCAATAATTAGAGGGGCGGCACATAAATCCGTAAGATGCCAGAAGCTGATCTTTTTATAAATTGAAATAATGTAGATGCAAATTAATGCACCTATAAAACCCCCGAGAAAAGTATAGCCGGAAGAAAGATAACGCATCGGATCATTAAATACTTCGGAAAATGTGGCGTTCTGAAAAATGAAAAGCAACTTGGCACCGCCAAGGCCGCCTATTACGCTGCCTATCATCAAAACATCTGCCAGCACCCTGTCTTCACCTTTTTTTATAAGGTCTCTTTCACATAAAAAATATGCTGCAAAGAAAGAGATCAGAACCATAACAGAAAATGATGAAATTGAGACTGATCCGAGCTTTATTAATGTGGGGTACAATTTTTTATTCCTCCGGGGCGCTAATCCTTAATAAGTTAGAAAATATTTGAAGGTAAGTTATTGCCAGTAAACATCCTTTATATTAAATCTTATTTCTTTTTTCCCCTGCCATTCATTAATCTGGGGACTGAAAACAATATCAACATATTCAGGCAATTCTACAATCTCTTTTAAATTAAACCATATACCGCTGTATGTTTTGCCATCTTTAGTAAAGGTTATACCCAAATGCTTATTTTTAAACACTTTTTGAGATTTAATAATTGCCGATTGAATTAAAAAGACGGGTTCATTATTTCCTATACCATATGGGGATAACCGCTCAATTTCATCTACAAGATCAAAGTTTATATCATCAAAATCTACTTTTATATCAATTTCTATTTTTTTACCTGTATCTTTTAAATTAAGCCTGGAAACTTTATCCGAGAATTTTTCACGGAACAGCTCAATCTTTTCTTCTTTTATTGTAATACCGGCAGCCATCTGGTGCCCCCCAAATGTCTCAAGAATATCTTCCAGGCTACTAAGTATTTTGTGCAGGTCCACACCATCTACACTTCTCCCGGAGCCCTTCCCTGTACCATCTCCATCATTTGCAATAAGGAAAACGGGTTTGCCGTACATTTCACATATGCGCGATGCTACGATACCAATTACCCCCTGGTGCCAGTTGGCAGACCCTAGAACAATTGCACTCATATTCTTAAATTCTGAAGAACTTTCTACAATGGCAATAGCCTCTTTAAGGATATCTTTTTCAATATTTTGCCTCTTTATATTTTCGTTATTAAGATCTTCAGCAATCTCTTTTGCTTTTTGTATATCCTCTGTAATAAGGAGTCGAACTGCTACGCCCGGATCATCAAGCCGGCCGGCAGCATTAATCCTGGGGCCAAGTTTAAACCCAATATCAAATGAATTTAGCGGGCTGTGTATTCCACTCACTTCCTTTAACGCCCTTATCCCTGCACGTTTTGGCTTCTGCATTCTTTTGATTCCTTCTCTAATAAAAATCCTGTTGGTATTTGTAACCGCGGCACAATCCGCAACTGTTCCCAATGCTACAAGGTCCAGAAAATCACCAAGATTTGGCTCATTATCCTTAAAATGGCCATTGTCTCTAAGGTGGCGTCTGAACGCTATTGCAAAATTAAATATGACACCTACTCCGGCAATATCTTTATCAGGATAGTTGCAGTCTTTCTGATTAGGATTTAGCACGGCTACAGCATCAGGCACTTTTTCAGGAGGAAGGTGATGGTCGGTAATAATAAAATCAATACCCAGGGACTTTGCATATTCCACTTCATCATATGCGGTGATTCCGCAGTCGCAGGATATTATCAGGTCTGTTTTATTTTGATGAAGTTTGTCTACAGCACCTGTATTAATACCGTATCCTTCATGTATTCTGTCTGGATTATAAGTAACTACTTCCATCCCCAGACTGGTTAAGAATTTATAGAAAAGTGATGTTGAAGTCACACCATCTACATCATAATCACCGTATATAGCAATTTTATGATTACCATTTAGCGCTGTGTCAAGGCGCTCAACAGCTTTATCCATATCTTTCATCAAGTTGGGTGATGGCAGGTCAAAGAGCTTGGGGTTAAGGAATGCTTCTGCTTCTATTTCACTTTTTATTCCTCTGTTTATTAAAACCTGGGCGGTAATTGGATTAATACTCAGTCCTGCGGAAATATTGTCACTAAGCTTTTTATTTGGAGCAGCAAGTACCCAGTTTGATTTCATATTTATTAATGACTCTTCAGAGTTTCAAAAATTCCTCTCAGGCCAAGCACGTAACTATTAATACCGAAACCGGATACAACTCCTACGGAAACTCCCGATACATAGGATTTATGCCTGAATTCCTCACGTTTAAATATGTTAGAAATATGTACTTCAACGGTTGTTATCCCGGTTGACAATAAAGCATCTCTTATAGCAACACTTGTATGGGTATATGCAGCAGGGTTTATAATAATCCCGTTAAATTTTTCAAACGCATCCTGAATCTTACTTACAATCTCCCCCTCGGAATTAGACTGGAAAAATTCAAGCTGCAGGTCCTTGCTAAGACTTGCCGACTCTTTTTCAAGAACAGCATTAATATCTTCAAGTGTATTACTGCCGTATATATCCGGCTCTCTTTTTCCAAGAAAATTCAGGTTCGGTCCGTTTATAATTAATATTTTCATAAATATATCCTTACCCGTCTGACCTCACATCCAGACTTTTTAATTTTTCAATTCTTTCTATTATACTTTTATCTGCCGGATTAATTAAAAGTAGCTTATTATAAAGTTCAAGTGAATCTTTGTAATGTCCCTGTTCGTAATACAGCTCCGCCAATGTACTTGAAACAATATCTGACCCTTTACTATTACTAATATCCTTAACATTTAGGACACTGGATTTAAAATCCGCATACTCATCAACCATATCCTTCAATTCTAAAGTTTGACTACCGGAATTTAACTCATTGAGGAATTCATTTAGCTCCTGGTTGTCAGGATGAAAAAAAAGTATATTTCTCGATATTTCCCCGACCCTATCTTCGTTACCCTCTGAGGTATAAATCTGGAGCAGTATTTTTGAGACAGCAATATTATCTGGTGCAAGTTTTATCACTTTTTCAAACTCTTTCTTGGCACTATCTATTAACCATCTTTCAAAATAAATTCTACCAAGTAGAAATCTGGCCGTGGTATTGTACTTATTATGCCTTAGACCGTTTACAAGTACCTTTAGAGCCTTATCAGACTTTTTAAGTTTAAGTAACACCTCGGCTAAAAGAACAAAACTGTTGGAAGCAGGGTCGTTTTGCAGCTGCTTATTGTACTTTTTTTCAAGACTCTCCAAATATTCACTATTGTTCATATCAATTATACGACTTTATCAGTATTTGGGATTTAAAACCATTATGTATTTATCTCTTTTCTTCTTAAAATACTTATTATATGATCTGCTTCTTTTACGTGCATTAATTTAGTTATACCAAAATATATTATAAACGAAACCAGAATTATCCCTGTAAGGGCTGCAAAATTTGTAAGGGATTCATTATCGTTCCAATTAATATAGCCGGCAAGAAACCATGTAGAAACTCCCATAAGTAAAGCAACCGGGATGATACGGGTTAAGAAATTTATAAAGGGTTTAGTAAATAGCTGTTTTGTCCTCGAGTTAAGAATATAGAAAAGGAGAATGAAATTTATTATCGAGGATATTGAACTTGCAATAGCAAGTCCGAGTTGGTGCATGGAAAAATATATTCCAAGGACATAACCAAAGATAATATTTACTATAAATGCCAGGAACGCAATCATTACAGGTGTTTTAGTGTCCTTTAATGCATAAAATGCAGGGACTGTAATCCTTAGCCCCCCTATTGCCCAAAGGCCGATTGCATAACCAAGTACTGCCTGTGCGGTATTCAGTACTGCGGCATCTGAGAATTCACCCCGCTGAAATAGTACTGTACACAGGGGTACCCGGAGTGCGATAAGCCCCATAAGTGAAGGTATAAGAATATAGAGCATCATCTGTAATGAAAACAGGTAGTCCTTTCTGAAAACGTCAAAGTTTTTGCTTGCCGCCTCAGCAGAGAGTTTAGGAAGCATCACTGTAGCAATAGATACAGCGATAATTCCAAGGGGAAATTCAATTAAACGTTCAGAGAAATAAAGATAGGTTATAGTGCCGTCAGGCATAAAAGATGCGTACTGAGTATTTACAAGGATATTAAAGTTGTAGACTGCAAGTCCAAATAGCTGTGGTGTCACAAGTATTATAAGTCCCTTTACCGCCGGATGTCGCAGGTTCTTTGAGAATCTAAATAGATAATTTTGTTTTATTAGGAAAGGAATATTTATCGCAAGCTGAATTACTCCTCCTATGAGTACTCCAACAGCCAGTGCCTTTATCGGATTATCAAACACATTATACAATGCGGCAATACTTCCTATGATTACCAGGTTGAAAAGGACCGGGGAAAAAGCAGGGGCAAAAAAATGTTTAAGCGTATTTAATACCCCCATGGATAGAGCTGCGAGAGAAATGAAAACAATATAGGGAAACATAATCCGGTTTAGTTCAACCGCAAGGTTAAATGTCTTTTCATCAAAACCGTAAGCAAACAGCTTTACTATAAAAGGTGAAAAGATAATTCCCAAAAAGGCGACAATGCAGATAACAAAAAAAAGGACAGTAAAAATTGAATTCACGGCTTTTTTTGCTTCCTCATATCCTTCATTCAGATACTCGGTAAAAATCGGGACAAAAGCAACTGTAATAGAGCCTTCTGCGAAAAGCCGTCTTAACAGGTTTGGTATTCTAAAAGCAACATAAAATGCATCAGTTTGGTAAGATGCTCCAAAAAAGTATGCAACAACCACGTCCCTCAGGTAGCCGATAAGCCTGCTTACAAAAGTCAACAGCCCCACAAGGCCCCAGTTTTCTACAATCTTTTTATCTGTACTCATACATTTTCAGAAAGATAATCAAACTCTACGTCATCCACTATAGATTCCAGAACTTTTTTTGAATCTTCAAGCAGATCATCAGTTGTAGCAATTCTCACTATATTTTCACTGGGATCTTCCGTACGGACCCACATTAAGTGTGAATATGTGCCAAGAAGTGATTGTAATAAAATATTCTGGCTTTTATATCTAAGTTTTATATATATTGAAGGCATGTTTTATTCTTTTAAGTTCCCTAAATGACTATACTTTTACTGAAATATTAAAGCTAATACAAAAAACTTAATATTTCCTTTAACTTACATTGACATTTTAACCTAATTTTTATATAGTTATCAAATGGCATAAAAGCTATATAAATTGGCATAAAGTGGTATAATTTGGTTAACTATGTTTAGAGGACGATATAATCACACAGTAACTATCACCGGAAGAGTCAGCATTCCTTCTAAATTTCGCGAGGTTTGCAGGGATAAATACGGTGAAGAAACCTTTGTCATTACTAACTTTGACAAGTGTCTAGTTGCGTATCCATTAAAGGAGTGGAATGAAATCGAAACTAAGATTTCAGAACTCCCACAGTTCCGCCAGGATGTATCCGCATTTATGAGATACCTGATGGGCGGGGCAGTTGACTGTCCGATTGACAGTCAGGGACGTGTTCTTATCAGCCAGTCCCTAAGGGCGCATGCAAATATACAAAAAGAAGTTGTAATGATAGGGATGCTAAAAAAAATAGAAATCTGGTCAAAAGAAACGTGGGACAATGAAGAGTCCATAAGTTCTTATGAACAATTTAAAAAGAGCAGGGAAATTTTAGCAGAACACGGATTATAAATGAACAAACTCGCACAAGAAGTTGGAAACATTACACATAAGTCCGTTTTACTAAAGGAATCTATAGAGTATTTACGCCCTATTGAGGATGGGGTATACATAGACGCCACTTTAGGCCTTGGCAGTCATACGAGACACCTTCTGGAATCTACAAACCTCAGATCTAGAGTAATAGGTTTTGATGTAGACGAGGAGGCAATCACTATTGCCAGGGACAGGTTGTCGGAGTTCAAAGACAATGTTCATTTTATGAATAGAAACTTCTACGAGATTGACACCATCTCTTCCGAACTTAAGCTGACTGAAGTCGATGGTATAATTGCCGATCTCGGCATGTCTTCTTATCAGCTTGAACACAGCAATAGAGGTTTTAGTTTTATGAGAAACGAACCCCTTGATATGAGAATGGATGCAAAGCTACAGTTTACAGCTTACGACCTTGTCAATGAAATGAGCTTTGAAGAGCTGAGCAAATTGTTGTGGGACTATGGAGAAGAGAGTTTTTCCAAAAAAATTGCAAGATCAATAATAAAATCAAGGGAACAAAAACCCCTCCAGACATCGAAAGAACTTGCGGCGCTTATATCCAATTCCATACCAAGGAAATTTCATCCTAAAAGAATACATCCTGCGACAAAAACATTTCAGGCACTTAGAATTGCGGTAAATAATGAACTTGAAAATCTGAGAGTATTTATTGAAAAAGCCGTAAAACTTTTAAAAGCAGGCGGGAGGCTTGTAATTATATCCTTCCATTCACTTGAAGACAGGATAGTAAAAAATTATTTTAAAAACCTTCACTCCAGCTGCATTTGCCCACCGGATCTCCCTATATGCCGTTGTGAAAAGGAAAGCACCGTAAAAATTATAACAAGATCTCCTGTAACAGCCGGAGAGGAAGAAATGCTTGAAAATCCCCGTGCCAGGAGTTCAAAGATGAGGGTTGTGGAAAGAATCTGACGGATTAAAAGATGAACAAGAATACTCCTCTAAAAACAATAATATTGTTAGTGATTATTTTGATAATCTCAATTCTATATGTGCGCATCAAGGTAGAACATATAAAAATTGGTTACGAAATATCCAGGAACAACAAGTTGGAGAAATCCCTGATCCAGAAAAGGCAGGACCTTAGGGCCAAATTCATGAAACTCAAATCCCCGGAGAGGTTAGAACTCATAGCTGACAAATTAGGGTTTAAATACCCGACTCAAAATGACATTTTTTATATTGAGAAAGCAACAATAGTCGGCAAGAAAAAATGAAAAGGGTAAAAAAGCAAAACAAACTTCACCTGCAGTACAACAGAGATTCCACTAAACCCAAGTGGAGAATATATTTTGCAACCCTAATAGTTTTTCTACTTTTTATTTCAGTCAGTTACAAAGCACTTAGTCTTCAGGTCCTTGACCGTGATAAATCCTTTAAATTAGCAAAAAGGCAGCATTCAAGTTCCCTTAACCTTCTTCCGAAGAGAGGGAATATCATGGATACAAATGGCACCTACCTTGCCACAAGTGTTGACACAATTTCTATTTATATTAATCCGCGACTTATTAAAGACCCAAAGAAATTTGCTACGGTTGTTTCTGAAAACACTAAGTTCGGATACAAGGAGCTTCTTGCTCATGCAATCTCGAATAAGTCCTTTATATGGTTGGACAGACTTGCAAATCCGGACACAACTAAAAAATTAAAGGAACTTAATATGGATGGTATCGGCTATATACAGGAGCCTAAAAGAGTTTATCCAAATGACTACCTTATAGGTCAGGTACTTGGTTTTACCAATATTGATTCAAAAGGTATTGAAGGAATTGAATACAATCTTGATGGGATTCTTGCTGGCAAACCTCAGAAAATAAGCATGAAAAGAGATGCAAGGGGCAAACAGATAATGTACAGTCCCGTAGACATAGAAGAGAAAACCAGGGGTTTTGATGTAGAACTTACAATTGACTCTCAGATTCAGCACATCGTTGAAAAGGAACTCCGGACCGGAGTGGAAAAGATGGGCGGCGATGCCGGTATGGCCCTTCTTATGGAACCAAATACAGGAGAGATTCTGGCTATGGCCTCTTATCCTTTTTTCAACCCGAACAGGTTTAAGGAATTTCCAAATAAAACTAGGAGAAACCTTCCCGTATGGTATACATTTGAACCCGGTTCCACACTCAAGATATTTTTAGCTGCTGCAGCAATAGAAGAAAAACTTGCTAATTCAAATACCAAATACGACTGTGAAAACGGCAGGAGAAAAGTAGGCCCCAAAGTAATAAGAGATTCTCACCCGCACGGTGTATTGACAGTTGCTGAAGTTATTGAAGTTTCAAGTAATATATGTGCATCAAAAATAGGTGAAACCCTTGGGAAAAAAAGTTTATACAAGTATTTAAAAGATTTTGGTTTTGGTGACAAACTTGGAATTGACCTGCCAGGTGAACCACGTGGATCCTTGCAAAAGACAAACAAATGGGGGCCTGTGGAACTTGCTACCATTTCTTTTGGACAGGGTATATCTGTAACTTCTCTTCAGCTAGCATCAGCATTATCAACCATTGCAAACGGCGGGTACCTGATGAAACCCTACATTGTAAAGAAAATTTCAACGCCGGGCGGAGAAATAGTTACAAACAAGAAACCTGAAATAATAAAAAGGGTTGTATCTTATGATACTGCCAAGCAAGTGGCATCCATAATGGAAGGGGTAGTAGATAGAGGCACCGGTAAAAAAGCCCAGATATCCGGATATAGCGTAGCCGGCAAAACCGGCACAGCTCAGATCCCTAACCCCAATACAGGTGGATACTTTAAAGATAAGTATATGGCATCTTTTGTAGGATTTGCACCTGTAGATGACCCAAAAATTACGCTAATAGTCGTTGTTGAAAACCCGAGGGAAAGTATTTATGGAGGTTCCGTTTCGGCACCAATTTTTAAGGCAATCACTGAAAAAGTCCTTTTCTATTTAAATACACCCACCAGTAGTGGTTTTACAGGAACAAAACTAATGCCTAATTTCAAGGGTAAAAGTACAAGGGATATTCTTAGATGGGCTGATGATAACGGTGTTGAAGTAAAATTTAACGGAAGCGGTTATTCAGAAACGCAGACACCAGTGGCAGGAGAAGAGATAAAAGAAGATACAATTTGCTCATTTGTACTTACACAGGACATATGAAACTTAAAGAAATAATTAAAACTATTAACTACAGGAAAATGACCGGGAATCCCGATATAGAAATAAAAGGCATCACTTCAAACTCCGGACAGGTAGGTGAAGGATTTTTGTTTTGTGCTGTTAGGGGTGACAAGACCGATGGACACAAGTATATAGAATCTGCTGTTTCTAATGGTGCAAATTCTGTATTACTTCAAGATATACCGGAAAACAAATCAAAAAATATTACATATATTGAAGTTGACAATTCCATGCAGGCAACTCCCCTGGTTGCAGCTAATTTCTATAATAATCCAACAAAAAAAATTACATTGATTGGTATAACCGGCACAAATGGCAAAACCACAACATCCTACATACTTGATAGTATCTGGAAAAAGAACAATCTTAATTCGGGCATTATTGGGACAATTGAAATTTCATATAATGGTGTAAAAAAAAGCTCCTCAATGACAACACCTGACTCAATTGAACTGACCAAAATATTGAGTGAAATGAGTGAGAACAATGTAAATAATGTTTCGATGGAAGTATCTTCCCATGCACTGGACAGGCACCGTGCAGACGGTTGCCATTTTGATGGGGCAATATTTACAAACCTGACACAAGACCATCTGGATTATCACGGCAATCTTGAGAACTATTACAATTCTAAAAAAAAACTGTTTACAGATCTATTAAAAAGCAGTGATAAGACCGGGAAAGTAGCAGTTATAAATACAGATGATGAATTTGGTTTAAAACTAGTGGATGAAATAGAATGCAGGGTGCTGACATATTCACTTAAACCAGAAAGCGGGGATATCTACCCCTCTCAATATGAAATTTCCGCGAGTGGTATAAAAGCAGAAATCATTACACCAAAGGGGAAGGTTAATCTTAACTCAAGCCTTATTGGAGAACACAACCTGTATAATATTTTATCAGCTATAGGCATCGCCATTGAACTTAATACACCAATTGAGGTAATTGAGGAGGCACTCTCCGGGAATATAAATGTTCCCGGCAGGCTTGAACGAGTTGAAAATGATCGGGGCATAAATGTACTTGTGGACTATGCCCATACTCCTGACGCACTTGAGAATGTGTTAAACACAATAGCACCTCTTAAAAAAGGCAGAATTATCACCTTGTTTGGATGTGGTGGTGACAGGGATAAGGGGAAAAGGCCCAAAATGGGAAAGATCGCGGCCAGGTTTTCTGATTTTACAATAATAACTTCAGATAACCCAAGGACCGAAAACCCGGAAATAATATTAGATGAAATTGAAGCTGGCATAAAAACTAAAGAAGCTGATAATACTAATTATATAAAAATATCCGACAGGAAAGTGGCAATAGAGTTCGCACTCCAAAAAGCAAAGCCGGGTGACATAGTCCTTATTGCTGGAAAAGGCCATGAAGACTATCAAATTATAGGTAATGAAAAAACAGACTTTGATGACAAGGTAGTAGCAAACAACTATTTTTTAAAAGCAGAACATTACAATGATTAATACAGAATTTATCCTAAAATCAACAGGTGGTAAATTGTTATCCGGGAATGCCGGCACTGAATTCCAGGGTATATCCATCGATAGCAGAAGGGTTAAGAAAAATGATTTGTTTATAGCTATAAAAGGCGACAACCACGATGGACATGATTTTATCAGTGAAGCTTTTAAAAATGGGGCGGCTGGGGCAATTATTGACAAAACCCCAAAATATTCAAATGAATATAATACTAAAAATATAATCAAAGTGAGTTCTACAACCACAGCGCTTGGCAAGGTAGCTAATGCATGGCGAAATAATTTCCCAAAGCTCAAAGTAATTTGCATTACAGGGTCTAACGGCAAAACAACTACCAAGGAAATGACCTATAGTATCCTGTCAGTTAAAAAAACAACCCTGAAAAATACCAGCAATCTTAACAACCAGATAGGTCTCCCCCTTACTCTCCTTAAACTGGACAAACAGCACAAACTCTGTGTATCCGAAATCGGGATGAACGATTTTGGCGAGATCAGTTACCTCACGGATATTGCCGAACCGGATATCGGTGCAATTACCAACATTGGAAGGGCACATCTTGAAAAACTTATTACGTTAGAAGGTGTGGCAAAAGCTAAGGGCGAACTGGTAAAGGGTTTTAATAAGGAAAACATCTTTATAGTTAATGCGGATGACAAACACATTGCAGCACTTGCCGAAAATATAGAATGCAGGCAAATCAGTTATAGCCTTAATAATAAGGTTGCAGATATTCATGCCGAAAATATTACTAATGATGATCTTGAATCAATTAAGTTTGATTTGGTAATTAAGGGCAAATCCATGCCCATCCTGATAAAGGGGATAGGAAAACATAATGTTATGAATGCACTATGCGCATCAGGTATTGCTTATTCTCTAGGTTATTCGCTGGATGAAATCAAAAATGGTTTTGAAAGCTATAAACCAGTTGATATGCGTCTTGAAGTGATTGAAACACCTCAGGGATTTAAAATTATCAATGATTCATATAACGCCAACCCGGATTCAATGTCCAGTGCACTTAAAGAGTTGTCGTCTCTAAAAGATGAAAATAAAACAATAGCAGTCCTGGGTGATATGCTGGAGCTTGGGGAAAACAGTTCCCTAGAACATGAAAACATCGGTGAATTCATCAAAACCCTGGAAATAGATATGGTTATTACATACGGTGAACTTTCAAAAAATATTAATAAAAGTTTGGACAGCAAGATCAAAAACCTGCATGTCGAAACTCATGAGCAGGCCGCGCAAATGTTAGTAGAAATTGCGGGGACAAGTGACATAGTCCTGCTCAAGGGTTCAAGAGGCATGCACATGGAGAATACGATTAAGTTTTTATTCTAAATTATGCTTTATTTTTTATTTTATCTTAAAGACCAGTTTATTTTATTTAATGTATTTAAATACATTACATTCCGCTCCTTTGGTGCCGGTGTAACCGCATTTTTAATATGCCTGTTTCTTGGAGAAAGGTTTATAAATTTTCTTAAAGAAAAACAGTTCAGGGAAAATATCAGGTCTGACGGTCCTCCCGGACATATCGTAAAGGAAGGCACCCCCACAATGGGCGGTACATTTATTGTGCTTGCTATAATATTTTCTACGGTTTTATGGGTCAATCTGAGTAATACAACCATAATTATTGCAATGTTTTTTATGATTAGTTATGCAATTATTGGATTTGCTGATGACTGGTTAAAACTTAGTAAAGGCAATGGAATGAGGGGAAAAGTAAAATTCCTCTTGCAGATAGTTATAGGTGCTTTTTTCATAATTCTGCTTATGATTGACCAGAAAAGTGGATTTACAATGTCGCTGAGGCTTGACGAGTCGCAGCTCTATCCATTTACTACGGTGGTATTTCCAGTGTTTAAAAAAGCCATTATAAATCTTGGCATACTGTATTTGCCCTTTGCACTGCTTGTGGTTGTAGGTTCTTCAAATGCTGTGAACCTGACAGATGGTCTAGATGGTTTGGCAATAGGTGCAATAGCAGTTGCAGCATCCACCTATATAATATTTGCATACCTTTCGGGAAATACTCAATTTTCAAGTTATCTACAGATCCCGTATATTGCTTCCGGCGGAGAGCTGGCAGTATTCCTGTCTGCAATCGGAGGGGCTTGCCTTGGATTTCTTTGGTACAATTCACACCCTGCACAAATTTTTATGGGGGATGTGGGATCACTCTCCCTTGGTGCAGCCATAGGGTTTTCAGCTCTCATTATAAAACAGGAACTACTTTTAATAATAGTCGGTGGGCTTTTTCTTATGGAAGCCCTTTCCGTTATCCTACAAGTTTTTTCGTTTAAAATGACAGGTAAAAGAATATTCCGGATGGCACCTTTGCACCATCACTTTGAACTAAAAGGATGGTCGGAGTCAAAGGTTGTGATCAGGTTCTGGATTATATCAATAGTACTGTCGATTATTGCATTATCGACCCTTAAACTGAGATAAAAATGGGAATGGAGAATAAAAACTATCTGGTAGTTGGACTTGGAAAGACAGGAATTGAAACCCTTAAATTTCTGGGTCAGCGGGGATTTAATGCCCGCGGGACAGAACGATCCCCTCAAAGTTCATTTAATAATAACGAAATAGAAAGCTTAACAGCCTCCGGAATTGAAATTGAGTTTGGTTCACATTCGGACAGTTTCCTTGAGTGGGCAGACGAACTCATTATAAGTCCTGGCGTTAGTATCAACACACCCTACCTTGTTAAGGCAAAAGAACTAAACAAGAGGATAATTAGTGAAATAGAGTTTGCCACCGGCTTTATAAATACACCCATAATAGCCATTACAGGATCAAACGGAAAAACAACTACCACAACCCTGATTTCAGAAATACTAACAAGCAGCGGATTTAATATTTTTACCGGTGGTAATATTGGAACGCCCCTTATTACGGTTGTAAAAAAAGCAGATAAATACGATTTTATAGTTCTTGAAACAAGTAGCTTCCAACTTCAGGCCACAGATAACTTCAGGCCGTACATATCCGTTTTCCTGAACATTACTCCTAATCATCTTGATCACCACAGTGATTTTGAAGAATATTTTCAATCTAAAACCAATATCTATAAAAACCAGACATCAGATGACTGGGCCATAATTAATTCCGGCGATGAAATAATAAAGAAATACTCGGAAAATATTAAATCCAAAATAGTTAGTTTTGGTAATACAACTGAACACGAAAATATATCTCTAACTGGAAATACCGTTGAGTTCAGAAATGAAAAATACAATTTAAATTCAATAAAATTAATTGGCGGACACAACCTTGACAATGCAATGTGTGCAATAGCCGCTGCAAAAATAGCAGGCTGTGAAAAAGAAGTAATTGAAAGAACAATACTGGATTTTAATCCCCTACCCCACAGAATAGAGTACATAGGGAAACATCGCGGAGTAGATGTCTATAATGACTCGAAGTCCACTAGCCCTGGTGCAACACTAAAAGCCCTGGACAGTATTTCGCCTCCTATAATTTTACTTGCAGGTGGAAAAGACAAGGGGACTGACTACGAGATTCTTACCGGCCCGCTTAATAAAAAAGTAAAACATCTTGTACTTTTCGGAGAAGCAAAAAAAAGAATGAACCAACAGCTGGGAATGTCGGTGGATACAACTATTGCAAACAGCCTTGAAGAAGCTGTTGAACAAGCTTTCTCAAATTCCAACGAGGATGATTCAATACTTTTATCACCCGCATGCTCAAGTTTTGACATGTTTTCATCATACGAAGAAAGAGGGGAGGTGTTTAAGAAAATTGTTCAAAATATTTAACTCCCGTGAAAACAGCCCTGACTTTTTGTTACTTACTGCAATAATTCTGATTTCGTGTTTCGGCCTGCTAATGGTCTACAGCACAAGCTCGATATATGCTCTTGAGATATACGGTGACCCTTCAAGATTTCTTAAACTTCACATGATGTACCTGATGATTGGTATCAGTTCCATGATACTTTTTATGAATATTGATTACAGGGTTCTTAGAAAATTTGTTTACCCAGCTTACATAATCTGTCTGATACTGCTTATAATTGTACTGATCCCAAGCATCGGGAAAAAGGTAAGCGGGGCATATAGGTGGCTTTCATTTGGGCAGTTCACATTTCAGCCCTCAGAGATTGCAAAGTTTGTTATTTTGCTTTATCTCGCGCATTCCCTAGATAAAAAAAGGGATAAGATAGAAAGCTTTTCCGTAGGGTTTCTTTCACATCTGCTTATTTCAGGTTTATTAATCGGGCTTATTTTTATTGAGCCGGATTTTGGCACTTCAGCAATACTTTTGATCCTGCTTATTTTTATGATGTTTATCGGCAACGTAAGAATCAGATATATATTTCCTTTGGTATTATTTACAGGGGCTTTTGCCGCAGTGGCAATAGCCACTAGGGGATACAGAATGGACAGACTTCTTTCATTTCTTGATCCCTGGAAAGACCCTCTTGGAACCGGATACCAGGCTGTTCAGTCATTTATAGCTTTTGGCGTAGGAGGATTATATGGAATGGGGCTTGGAGACAGTACGCAAAAACTATTTTTTCTTCCCCAGGCACATACCGATTTCATATTCTCAATTATAGGGGAAGAGCTTGGCTTTATCGGCGTTGCACTAGTAATAGCACTTTTTTTATTCATTTTATATAGAAGCATAAGAATCGGTATAAAAGCCCCCGACCTTTTTGGTTGTTATCTTGTTTGCGGATTCACATTTCTCATTGCAGTGCAGGCGGTATTAAATATGGCCGTTTCAGTAGGATTATTCCCTACAAAGGGTCTGACACTGCCTTTTATCAGTTACGGGGGCAGCTCACTTGTATGCTGTCTTACGGCAATGGGAATTATACTAAGTGTTTCAAAAGCAGAGGTAAAATGAAGATTGTAATTGCCGGAGGTGGCACAGGCGGGCATATCTTCCCTGCCATCTCGATTGCAGAAGAAATTATGAGACGGTCCGGTGACAACGAAGTATTATTTGTTGGTACAACTAACGGGATGGAAAAAGATTTAATTCCCTCGCTTGGTTTTAATTTAAGAATTATTAAATCGAGAGGAATAATTGGTAAAGGGCTTATGGATAAAATAAAATCGATAATATCGGCCCTAAACGGGATTTTTTCTTCCTTCAGAATTCTCAGGAGTTTTCAGCCTGATCTTGTCTTAGGGGTCGGGGGATATGTCTCCGGGCCTACAGTGCTTTCTGCATATCTAAGTTTCATTCCAACCGCTATATGTGAACAGAACACGGTGCCAGGGGTTACCAACAGGATACTTTCAAAATTTACCCGGAAAATATTTGTGACATTTAAGGATAGTATAAATTATTTCCCGGAAAACAAAGTTGTAGTTACCGGAAATCCGCTTAGAAGCGGTTTGATTGAAGGGGCTTTAATTAAAAAAGAAACAAAATCAGGATTCACCTTTTTTATTATGGGCGGGAGCCAGGGTGCAACAAATTTAAATACATTAATTCCGGGAGCACTTGCAGCCTTGAAAATAAAGGGGCTTAAAGTTGTGCACCAGACCGGAAGAAACAACATGGTAGCGGTAGATGAAAGATACAAAGAGCTCGGAATAAATGCCGAGGTATATACTTTCATTAATGATATTGCAGAATATTACAGAAATTCAGACCTTATAATATCAAGGTCAGGAGCTGGGGCCATCTCGGAGATTACGGCCTTTGGAAAAGCTTCTGTACTTGTACCCTACCCCTATGCCGCACATAACCATCAGTCCCTGAATGCCATGTTTATGGAAAATGCCGGGGCCTCTGTTGTAATTGACGAAGAAGTGTTAACAGAAAAATATTTAACTACAAAAATTGAAGAAATATTAAAAGAAGACAGGCTTCCCCTAATGTCTGAAGCATCAAGAAAACTTGCAAAACCTGATGCTGCAAAGGAAATTGTGGAGCAGTTATACTCACTTGTAGGCAAATGAAATGTACGGAAAAATAAAAAAACTTCACTTTGTGGGAATTGGCGGAATTGGAATGAGCGGGATTGCCGAAGTTCTTGTTAATATGGGTTACGAAATCTCAGGCTCTGACATCAATGATTCCATTTCTACAAAACGTCTTCAGAAACTAGGAATAAAGATATACCTCGGCCATAATGCTTCAAATATTAAAGGTACTGATGTAGTAATAATTTCATCTGCAATCGGCAAAACCAATCCGGAACTCGTCAAAGCCCATGAAGAAAATATACCGGTGATTGCAAGGGCTGAAATGCTGGCTGAACTTATGAGGTTAAAATACGGGATAGCAATAATTGGAAGCCACGGAAAAACAACTACTACTTCAATAGTATCAGCAGTTCTAAGGGCCGGGCACCTTGATCCTACAATTGTAGTTGGCGGCCGGGTAAAGTCGCTTGGGACTAATGCCCATCTTGGCAAAGGTGATTTCATGGTGGTTGAAGCAGATGAGAGTGACGGTTCATTCCAGATGCTTTCACCTGTAATATCTGTATTAACAAATATTGATGACGAACACCTCGACTACTATGGTTCGATAGAAAATCTTATTAATTCATTCCGCGTTTTTATTGATAAAATTCCGTTTTATGGACTTGCAGTACTTTGTATTGACTGCCCAAAGGTAAAAGAAATAGCCAAACAATACGAAAAAAGGGCACTTACATATGGATTTACAGATGAGGCTGACCTTTATTTTGAAAACTTTGCAGCTGAGGGTTTTAAAACAAGATTTGAAGTTATATATAAAAATAACAACCTAGGCACAGTCGAACTTGGAATACCCGGTAAACACAACGCGCTTAATGCACTTGCCGCGATAGGTGTGGGCATAGAACTTGGAATAAGTTTTGATGATATAAAAACCGCTTTAAATGAATTTAATGGCATAGAAAGAAGGCTTCAGCTGAAGGGTGAAGTCAATAACATCCTGATTATTGATGATTATGGGCACCACCCGGTAGAAATTAAGACCACGCTTAAATCAATTGAAGAGGCTTTTCAGAAAAAGCCGGTTGTAATTTTCCAACCTCACAGGTTCACAAGGACGCAGATGCTTTTCAATGATTTTGTTAATGTACTAAGTGAGATAAAGACTCTTTATGTACTTGATATCTATCCGGCCGGTGAAAAACCAATCGAAGGGATAAACTCAGAGCTTTTAGTAAAAGAAATAAACAGGTCCGGTACTAACAACGCTTATTATATAAAAGATATTGATGAGCTGTTTAAACATGTAAAAATGAACACTAATCCCGGGGACATTATCCTTACCTCCGGTGCGGGTAACGTATGGAAACACGGAGAAGAGTTATTAAGAGAACTTCAATGAGTGATCTTCTAACCAGGTTAAGAAGTAGTGATTGTGAAATTGAAAAACAATTTCCAATGTGCAGATATATAACACTAAAGGTGGGGGGTATTGCTGAAGCCGTAGTATATCCACCTAATATTTCTGAATTCATAAATATTCTTAATACTGTTTATGATTCGGGGAATAATTTTATTATCCTTGGTGCAGGTTCTAATACAATTATACAGGATACCGGGTACAAAGGCGTAGTTATAAGTACAAAAAAACTAAGAAATTTTACGATTTCCGGCAACTTTGTTCATGCAGAATGCGGTGCAATGCTATCCACAATAATGAAAAACACGGTGAAGGAAAACCTTACCGGTTTTGAGTTTGCTGCAGGAATACCCGGCACAGTTGGCGGTGGAATTTTTATGAACGCAGGAGCAAACAATGGAGAAATCAGGAATGTTGTCGAAGAAGTATCAATCTGGCTCAAGGGTTCTGTACAAAAACTGAGCCTCGATGAACTCAGTTTTGAATATAGAAAATGCCACCTTCCTGTGGGATCAATTATTACAAATGCGGTTTTTAGGCTTGAAAAAGGCAATAAAGAGAAAAGCGAGAAAAATATAAAAGAGTATCTTGATTACAGGAATATTACTCAACCGGTCAATCTAGCCAATACCGGATCAATTTTTAAAAACCCCGAGAATATAGCAGCCGGCAAACTCCTGGAAGAGCTTGGATTAAAAGGGGAAGACATTGGCGGGGCACGTTTTTCAGAGTTACATGCAAATTTTATCGTAAATGGCGGCAATGCACATGCATCAGATGTTATAAAATTAATAAAAAAAGCACAAAAAATGGCACTAGAACAAAGGGGCATTACCCTTGAGACCGAGGTCAGGATCATAGAGTAACCATGAAGGAAAAAAATAATCATAAAGCCTTTCGGGCATTGATAATTCTTGGTATAATAGTTGTATCAATTTCTTTTTGCGTATACTTGTTTAGTTCTGCATCATTTCTTATTGATGAGATAGTAATAAAGGGCGCCAACAGAGTTACCAATGCTGAAATTATAAAAAGATCCGGAATAAGGGCGGGAATGAGTACTGTTTTCTTCCATGAAAGTAGTGTTAAGAACTCGCTTCTAAAGAGTCCCTGGATCAAAGAAGTAACGATATTAAAGGAATATCCAAGCAGAGTAGTTATTAGCATTAATGAATATGAACCGTTTTGTATCGCTGCATTTGAAGAAGGAATTTATCTGTATTTGAGTGAAACCGGTAAGAAATTGGGAGAAATAAACCACAAAGAAGGCCTTGATTACCCTGTAATCACAATGGATGGGAGGCATGATGAATCACTGATCGGCCAGGCCATTCAATTGTTAAAACTTTCAAAAACAAGCAATATCCTGTCCTGGGAAGAAATCTCGGAAGTAAAAATTTCAAACAGGTTTGGAATAAGGATGCTTACAAATGATAAAAGATATATTGATTTTGGCACCGGAAATCTTATAAGTAAATGGTATAAAGTCGAAAAAATAATTAACCGTTCTAGAAACATCAACCTAACTGAAAAATATATAAATATAAGTTCTGAATATATGGGGATAGTTAATTTTAAAATTTAATTATGGCTGAAAATCAAAAAATATTTATAGGCCTTGACCTAGGAACAACAAAAATATGTGCAATTGTTGGAGAATTTAACAACGATGAACTTGAGATTGTAGGTGTAGGTATTCACCCTTCTCATGGCTTAAAAAGGGGAGTTGTTGTAAATATTGATGAAACAGTTGCTTCAATAAAAGTGGCCGTTGAAGAAGCAGAGAGAATGGCGGGCTGTGAAATTCAAAGTGTTTATGTAGGGATTGCAGGCGGGCATATCAAAGGTATTACCGGGCATGGAATGATTACCCTAAGAAACAGGGAAGTCACTAAAAGGGATATTGAAAGGGTTATTGAATCGGCAAATGCACTGATGATCCCGGCAGACAGGGAAATTCTCCACGTTATACCCCAGGAATACGCTGTCGATGGCGAAACCGGAATAAAAGACCCGGTAGGCATATGCGGAATTAAACTTGAAACAAAGGTTCATATAGTTACCGGGCAGGTTACAGCGGCACAGAACCTGATAAAATGTATACATCTTGCAGGAATGGATGTTGCCGATGTTGTACTTGAGCAGATTGCATCCAGTAAAGCAGTACTTACTCATGACGAAAAAGAGATAGGTGTAGTAATAATTGATTGCGGAGGCGGTACTACAGATATAGCAATATATTCGGGAGACAGTATTAGGCATACCGAAAACCTCACACTTGGCGGTGATCACCTTGATAAAGATATAGCACTTGGATTATCTGTATCTCTCTCTGAAGCAAGAAAACTCAAGGAAAGATACGGTGTAGCTTTATCCGAACTTGTATCAAGTGAAGAAACAATTCAGATAGACGGCGTAGGCGGAAGAAGGCAAAGGCAAATTTCAAGAAAAGAGCTCTCTATGATAATTGAACCGAGAATGGAAGAGATATTCAGCCTTGTAAAAAGAGAAATAATTAAATCCGGTCATCAGAACTTATTACCAGCCGGGGCAGTTATTACAGGCGGCACTGTAATTATGGAAGGCAGTGTTGATCTTGTTGAAAGAATTCTTGGCATACCTGTAAGATTAGGAATACCAATGGAAGTCGGTGGTTTAAAGGACATTATTGCCAATCCGATCTATTCCACGGGTGTTGGACTTGTACAGTATGGAGCAACGAATCCTGAGAACAGCACCAGAAAAATTAGAATAAGAGATGAAAATATATTTAATAAAGTTTTTGATTCAATGAAAAACTGGTTTCAAGAGTTTTTTTAAGTTAAAATGTTTTTATCCAGGAGGAGTATAAAATATGGCAAACTTTGAGATTGAATTTCCTTCAGTTGAAAATAAGGCCAAGATCAAGGTTATCGGTACAGGTGGTGCAGGCGGAAACGCTATAAATGCAATGATCGACAAAGGGTTAAACGGAGTCGAATTTATTGCCGCCAATACCGATTCTCAAGACCTTAAGAAATCTGCAGCACCTATCAAGATCCAGCTTGGTGCAAGAGTTACAAAAGGATTAGGTTCAGGAGGTGACCCTTCCGTAGGAAAAGAAGCAGCTCTAGAAGATCAATCCAAAATCGCAGAGGCACTTGAAGGTTCAGACATGGTCTTTGTAACCGCGGGTATGGGAGGAGGGACCGGCACAGGTTCATCCCCAATTATTGCACAAACATCTCGTGAAATTGGCGCACTTACAGTGGGCGTAGTAACAAAACCTTTTGGTTTTGAAGGACCCAAAAGGAACAAGCAGGCTCTTGAAGGTATTAGAGAGCTAGAAAAGCAGGTTGACACCTTAATTGTCGTGCCAAACGACCGGCTTGCTGCAGTTCACAAAATCAGTATCTTGGATGCCTTCCAGAAAGCCGATGAAGTTTTATATCAGGCCGTAAGGGGCATTTCGGACATTATCACAGGCACTGGTTATATTAACGTCGATTTTGCCGATGTTAAAAACATAATGAGTGAAAACGGTGGTAAAGCTCTTATGGGTGCAGGCTTTGCCCAGGGACCAAGTAGGGGCATAGAAGCAGCAGAAATGGCAATCACAAGCCCATTACTTGAAGATATCTCGATAGATGGTGCAAAGGGTATATTACTTAATGTAACTGCCTCACCCGATTTTGGCATTGAAGAGTTAAACGATGCCTGCAACTATATCAGGGAAAGAGCTCATGATGATGTAAACCTTATTTTTGGTTTAGTTTTTGATAGTAACACCCAGGATACAGTCAGGATTACTGTTATTGCAACAGGGATTGACAGCGGTATGCAGGAAAGAGTTGAAAACATAGTCACAACTGTTCCATCGGATTTAGATGAACAAGATGAGTTCGAAATTCCTGCTTTTATCAGAAGAAGGGGAGTTAAGTAAAACTCAAAAATTAATACAAGCCTGTTTTTAGACAGATTGTGGACTAGACCGATATAATAGAAAGTTAATTTTATTCTATAATGTTTTCGTTTACAGGGAGACCTATCCTTGGAGAGTCAATATAAAGACCTTCCAGGTCATAGAACTCCCTTAAGGGGTCGTAAAGGATATGAGTTACAACGTTAGCAGCATCAATTAAAATCCAGTTCATTTTTTGCGTTCCCTCAATTCCCAGGATCTGGATCTTTTCTTTTTTGAGAACATCCTCGATATTTTCAGCAATTGTTTTTACGCCTCTGTCCGAATTTGCACTGCAAATCACAAAATAATCCGTAACATCACTCTGCTCCGAGACATTTATTATTACGGGGTTTTCTGCCTTTTTATCTATTGCAGCACCTGCTATTAATAATGCTTTATCTATCGCTTCGATCTCATTCTCCCAAATACAGCTTATTTTTTAAAATATATTTATTTACACTATCCGGCACAAAATATTTAATTGATTTACCGTTTTCTACTAATTTTCTTAAAGTTGTTGAAGAAATCCTTATACCTTTGATCTTAAAAAAGACCAGGCTGTTGCCGCTTGAATGTTTATAAACTGTCTTACCATTCTTATTTTCAGACAATTTAAACTGTTTTACCAGGCCGCGGGGAATTATATCCCTAATATTTTCTAAATTAAAGCCCGGCCTGCTCAGTACAGCAAAATCAGCATATTTAAAAAGCTCTTTATAGTCTTTCCATGTATCAATCTTTGCCAAATTCTCAGTACCGAGAATAAAAAATAGTCTGTAATTTTTAAATTTATCTTTAAAATATTTTAATGTGTCAACTGTATATGATGGGCCCGGTCTTTTCATTTCAACATCTGAAACCTCAAAATCCTTAATATCCCTGGTTGCAAGTTCAAGCATTCTCAACCTGTATTTTGCATCTACTATATTCTTTTCATTTTTAATTGGGTGAATCGAAGAAGGTATAAATATAATTTTATCAAGATCCAGTATTTCCCTGACCTCCTCGGCTGCTCTTAAATGACCAATATGCAACGGGTTAAAACTACCCCCGAATAATCCCACTTTTAATTTAGCACCCATCTCTATTAATTATTAAGATATCCTTCAATCATAAATTCCTGGCCGATTTTTTTTATATTTATATGACTGACATTAATCGCATTTGCCATTTTATCAATGTTTAAGCCAGCTATCATACTTAGACCATCACCACCAACAATTTTTGGGGAATAAAAAATATTTAACTCGTCAACAAGTCCTTCTTTTATTGCAGAAGATGCAACCTTACTCCCACCTTCAAGCAGGACACTGGTAATACCCATCTTAACCAGCTTTTTTAAAAATTGTTTGATCCTTATATGCCCATTTTTGTCAGTAGCTACAGGCAATACAAATGCACCTGCATTTTCAAGGATTTTTTTTCTCGTTTGCTTTGCATTTTTACTACAGGCAATAATCGCTTTATCATGAATTTTAAGAATATTTGATCCGGCAGGAGTCCTTAAATTACTATCGAGTACAAGTGGGATCGGCTGAGAAGTCTGCTTTCTTTTAATCCTTACATTAAGACTTGGATTATCGTTAATTAACGTATTTATTCCTACCAGGACTGAGTCCATTTCATTTCTTAATTGATGTGCATACTTTCTCTGGGTTTCACTCCCTATCCACTTAGAATCACCTGATTTTGTGGCAATGTTGCCATCCAGTGTTACCGCCATTTTTAGCAGTACATATGGTAGTCCGGTTGTGATATGTTTAACAAATACCTTGTTTAGTTTCCTCGATTTTTCTTCCAGTATTCCGCTTTCAACTTCTATTCCGGCTTTTTTAAGTTTCTTTATTCCAAGTCCTCTTACCTTTGGGTTTGGATCACTCATACCAATAAATACTCTTGATATTTTTTCACGGATAACAGCATCTGTGCATGGAGGGGTTCTTTTCCCTTTATGGCAGCAGGGTTCGAGGTTTACATAAAGGTCTGAACCAGAAATTCTGTTTCCTTTTTTCTTTGCATCTTCAAAAGCTTCGATCTCTGCATGAGGCAGGCCGGCTTTTTTGTGATAGCCCTTCCCTATTATCTTGCCGTTTTTAACAAGGACTGCTCCAACAAGGGGATTTGGGCTTGTCATTCCTTCACCTTTTTGGGCAAGTCTTAATGCGAGTTCCATAAATTTAATATTGGTTTTTTGGTTCATATAATTGCTTTTATTGTGTAGATATTAAGATAACAGGAAACCTATTAGAAAAAATCAGTGAACTGTTGTATCACCATCCGCAAAAAGTGCTTCAACAAATTCTTCAGCTTTAAATTCCCTGAGGTCTTCAAGGGCTTCACCTATCCCAATATATTTTACTGGTATATTCAGTTCATCTGCAATTGCAATAATAACACCACCTTTTGCAGTACCATCCAGCTTTGTTAAAACTATACCACTAATGTCTATCACCTCATTAAATGACTTTACCTGCTGCACTGCATTCTGGCCCGTAGTAGCATCAAGCACTATCAGCACCTCGTGGGGAGAATCACTAATTTCTCTTCCGAGTATTCGTTTTATTTTCTTGAGTTCGTCCATCAGGTTTGTTTTGGTGTGCAGCCTTCCTGCAGTGTCCACAATCAAAAGGTCAATGCCCCTTGCCAGGGATGCCTGCACTGCATCAAAAGCAACAGCAGAGGGGTCAGCCCCGGGGCTTCCCTTTATAAAATCGCTACCAACCCTTTGCGACCATATCTCAAGCTGCTCTATTGCAGCGGCACGGAAAGTATCCGCAGCAGCAACCATAACTTTGTTGCCACCTTTAATAAATTTATTAGCAAGTTTACCGATTGTAGTTGTTTTACCTACACCATTAACCCCTACTACCATTACTACTGTTGGTTTTGTTTTGAATTCTGATATCCCGCCTTCGGCATTTTTTAAAATATTCAAGATTTCTTTTTTTAGTGCGTCTTTTATCTCTGAGGGACTATTTAAGTCGCTTCCTGCAATAACTTCCCTTAGTTTCATTGTGGTGCCAACACCGATATCAGATGATATTAATGATTCTTCAAACTCGTCCCAAGTTTCCTGGTCTATTTCGCTGCGTGAGAATATTCCGTCAAGCTTACCAAAAAGCCCGGTCTGTGTTTTTGAAAGCCCTTTTCTTAGTCTTGAAAATACAGATTCTGCTTCGCTAACTGCCGGGGATTCCTCTACCAACCCTACTTCTTCTATTTCTTCGGTAACAATTTCATCCGGGGTGGGCTCTTCCTGTACTTTTACTGCAATTTCTTCTGTTATTGCTGCCGGTTCAGGAATTTCAGGATCTAAAGGCTCAACAGCTTTAAAAGCATCCTGGACTTCCTCCGAGACAGGCTCGGATGGTGGTAAATCAACTGGTACCTCTTCCGGTGGAGTAATTGTTGGTTTTTCTTCAATTACTGCTTTATCAACTTCGGGAGTTTCTTTCCCGGATAATAATTTCGAGATAAATAATGTTAGTAAATAGAGTATTAATGCCAGTACAAAAACTACAAAGATGTCGGCATATACCGCCGGGTAACTGTTAATTGTGTTTAGTAGGCTGTTCATGAGATGATTAATATACTTTTTGAAAGTACGTTTTCAACAATAGTTCTAATTGATTAGCCTATAAATCAGACTGCCATATTTTTTTCCCAATAAAGAAAGGCCCGAGACTGTCCAGGTACAAAGCAGTTTGCTTTGTTTTTCTCATTGCCTGTATTACAGCAGATAATGGGTAAAGCTCTTTACCTAATACCCCAATTACAAAATCATTGTCATTTTTATCAAGGCCGTGGCAGGCAAGCCTTATATCGGTAGCAACCCCGGCTTTGCCGAATTTAAAACCAACTTTTCCATGTTCACCCAAAATAGATCTCTGCTCTTCATGGGAAAGCGTTTCAAACTCCTTGGCCCTCCTGAGAGGATACCAGATGACCCATTTAAGCAGCTCATCGAGTATTTTTCTTCTTGGGCCGGTAATCAGTGTTTGTTCAAGGTCATCTTCATATCCAAAGGAATAGGTACGGCCAAACATTGTTAATTCATTTTTTTGCATATATTTACTGAATGGTGCATTAATCAGTAAATTACGGAGTTCTGTTACAAAATAGTCGGGGTCCTGCGACATTACAACCAACCCGTAACCATTAGGGTCGTTAAGGTCAGCATATAAGGCACCGTCAAGGCCGAAGTTTCTAAGTGATGTAATTACTTCGTCTTCATTCACATTTCCCCTGAAAGCAAGAAATTGAATAAAAAGCCTTGTATCACTCGAAAGGACAGTTCCGTCTTTAGCCCTTCCCTTTTCCGATATATCTATAAAATCATCGTTGTCTTTATTCATAATAATATTGGCATTAAATATAACCAAAAAATAAAAAAGAGGTGGTTTACATAATTATTAACCACCTCTTTGAATTTTAATACTGGTTTTATCTCTTATTTGTAGTTTGATTCGGTTGTCGCATCAATAAGTTCATCAAGGCTTAACTTAATGAAATCAGGCCAGGTCGAAGCGGTCAAGATTCATCACCTTAGTCCACGCCGCCACAAAGTCCTGCGTAAACCGCTCTTGAGAGTTCTCACATCCGTAGACTTCAGCGAGAGCCCGGAGTTCTGAGTTCGAACCGAAGATGAGATCGATACGGGTACCGGTCCACTTGAGTTCGCCTGTCTTACGATCACAACCTTCAAACACTTCTTCGGCCTCCGAAGTCGCCTTCCATGTCGTGCCCAAATCGAGCAGGTTGACGAAGAAGTCATTGGTGAGCACCTCCGGACGTTTAGTAAAGACGCCATGTTGGGACTGGCCGAAGTTCGTGTTAAGTACACGCATGCCGCCAACAAGAACCGTCATCTCAGGAGCTGTCAGTGTCAACAGTTGCGCCCGGTCAACCAACATTTCCTCTGCCGATACGGTGTATTGGGTCTTCAAGTAGTTGCGGAATCCGTCTGCAGACGGCTCGAGGAAGGCGAAGGATTCCACATCGGTTTGCTCTTGCGACGCATCGGCACGTCCCGGCGTAAATGGCACCGTCACATCGTGACCGGCATTCTTCGCCGCCTGCTCGATGCCTGCGCATCCACCCAGAACGATTAAATCGGCGAATGAAACCATCTTACTTCCGGTCTGGGCGTCGTTGAACTCTTTTTGGATGCCCTCAAGTGTCTCCAGCACTGTCACTAATTGGGCTGGATTGTTGGCTTCCCAATCCTTCTGCGGCACAAGGCGAATACGTGCACCATTCGCACCACCGCGTTTATCGGAACCACGGTACGTTGATGCTGACGCCCAAGCGGTGGATACCAGTTGGGACACAGACAGTCCTGAGGTAAGGATATTGCCCTTCAGTGCAGCGATGTCCTTTTCGTCAATCAGTTCATGAGTAACCGCTGGTATAGGGTCTTGCCAGATCAGCTCTTCCGCTGGCACCTCCGGGCCGAGATAGCGCGGGCGTGGGCCCATATCGCGGTGCGTAAGCTTGAACCAAGCCAGGGCAAAAGCTTCTCTGAGCTGATCCGGATTCTCGTAAAAGCGTCTTGAAATTGGCTCATAGATAGGGTCCATCCGCAATGCTAGGTCAGTCGTAAGCATGAATGGTGCATGACTCTTTGACGGGTCGTGCGCATCCGGCACTGTACCGGCGCCTCCTCCATCCTTCGGTTTCCACTGGTGCGCACCGGCTGGGCTCTTCGTTAACTCCCATTCGTAACCGAACAGGTTTTCGAAGAAGTTGTTGCTCCACTTTGTTGGCGTCGTGGTCCATGTGCCCTCGAGGCCGCTGGTAATAGTGTTGCCTGCATTGCCGCTGCCGAACGTGTTTTTCCAGCCGAGTCCCTGCTCTTCAATACTCGCAGCTGCAGGTTCCGGGCCAACATACTGGTCTGGATCGGCGGCTCCATGGGTTTTGCCGAATGTGTGTCCGCCGGCAATAAGCGCTACAGTCTCTTCGTCATTCATTGCCATGCGGCCGAAGGTCTCACGAATATCATGGGCTGCCGCGAGCGGATCAGGATTTCCGTTTGGACCCTCAGGATTCACATAGATCAGGCCCATCTGAACTGCACCGAGGGGATTCTCGAGATCCCGGTCACCGGTGTAACGCTTGTCTTCAAGCCACTCGGCTTCAGAACCCCAATAGATGTCTTCCTCAGGCTCCCAAACATCCTCACGTCCACCGGCGAAACCGAATGTCTTGAAGCCCATTGACTCGAGGGCGCAGTTGCCGGCGAGAATCATCAGGTCGGCCCAGGAAATTTTCTTACCGTATTTCTGTTTGACCGGCCAGAGCAGCAAACGTGCCTTATCGAGGTTCGCATTGTCAGGCCAACTGTTGAGTGGTGTAAAGCGCTGGTTACCGGAGCCACCACCACCACGGCCGTCGCCGATGCGGTAGGTACCAGCACTGTGCCACGCCATCCGAATGAAGAGCGGCCCATAGTGACCGAAGTCGGCTGGCCACCAGTCCTGGGACGTGACCATCAGTTCGAAGATGTCTTTCTTCACTGCATCCAGATCGAGGGTCTTGAACTCTTCAGCGTAGTTGAACGCCTCACCCATCGGATTGGACAAAGAAGAGTGTTGGCGGAGGATGTTCAGCTTCAACTGATTTGGCCACCAGTCTCGGTTTGAAGTGCCACCGCCAGCGCTGTGCTTTAACACTCCACCCGTAAACGGGCACTTGCTTTCACTGTTAGTATTGTTATTAGCCATTAAAATGCCTCCATTGTTATTCCCTTAATATTATTAAATCTCTCTCAGCTTACATTTACGAACTTTTGGTAAACAATCACTTGGTTAAATTGAGAAGTTTTAAGAATTATTTATTTTCTTCAACAACTTTCTTGAGATTTTTAAGGCCATTTTCAAACTCCTTTCCAACCCACGTGTCCATCTTTGCAGCAAAATATCCACCTAATACGGGTGTATCAACTTTTCCCCTCATCTCCCATATTACATCTGTACCCTGTCCCTCGGGAATATACTCGAATATACCCTTGCACCTGAACTGACCTTTGTTAAATTCAAGGTCATAATCAATTCCTTCCTGGATACTACTCTCAGTAATTACGAGGGAACCATCACCGTCTTTGCCAATCCAGGACTGTGAAGCACCAATACCGGATGAGATTTCGCCAACACTGACTTTGAGTGTTGGGTCATTTTCAACCCAGGGAGACCACTTTGGCCAGTTATTTAAGTTGTTCAGATAGGGGTGAATTTGTTGTGGTGAAGCATCAATTACTACTGAACGAGAAACGGTATAGTCCTTGGGAAGAAAAATCCCTATGACTATAAACAGGACAATAATTATTATAAGCAGTACAATTAGTGATTTAATTATTTTCAGCATGATTAATTACACTATATCACAACTGTTTATTTAATTTAAGAGGTTTACGCATCTTAGATCTTAGTTTTATATTAATCATCTCAACACCTACCGAGAAAGCCATCGCGAAGTATATATATCCCTTTGGTATGTGGAATCCGACGCCCTCTGCAAAAAGAGCAACCCCGACAAGTATAAGGAAGCTAAGAGCAAGCATTTTTATTGTAGGATGGTCGTCTACAAATTCTCCAAGTGGTTTTGCAGCAATCATCATTACAACTACAGAAATTACTATAGCAGCAACCATCACGGGTATCTGTTTTACAAGGCCAACAGCTGTAATTACAGAATCAAGGGAAAACACTATATCAATTATTGCAATTTGTATAAGTACTTTCATAAAGCTGGATGCTTTTGCAGATTGTTTTTCATGTTCAGAGACTTCGAGACTCGAATGTATCTCATGTGTACTTTTTGCTAGTAAAAAAAGTCCCCCAAAAATTAGTATTAAATCCCGGCCGGAAAATCCAAAGGAAAACAGAGTAAAAAGCGATTTTGTAAGACCCATGATAAAAGTAAGAGTAAAAAGAAGTAGCAGTCTCGATACCATAGCGAGAGACAAGCCAAGGATCCTTGCCCGCTGCCTTTGCTGTTCGGGAAGGTTCCCAACCAGTATGGAGATAAAGATTATGTTATCAATTCCAAGGACTATCTCAAGAGCTGTTAATGTTGCGAGAGCAATCCAGACTTCCGGCTGTGATAATATTTCCATTACAGTTACTCCTTATTGCAATATAAGAAATTTAGTACAACAAATAAAACGTAATGGATTAATATTTATTTTAAAGACAGTTTATTTTCTTAAGCCATTTATGAATTGGTGACATATCATTAAAAATCTTGAAGGAATAGTCGATAAATTTTTTATCAAAAAGCGCCTTGGGATTTTTTTCTTCATACATAAAGCCTATACCTCCGTATAGAAGATAGTCCTTATTAGGATGGTCTGGATCATAGCCTTTTGGAACTTTTTTATACTTTGTCCAGCCGTGTTTGTAGCCCATGTTTTTTGATATTTTTGTAATGATTTTTTTTAGCTCACCGCCCATTTCCGGGTCTGTAACTGCATCCCTGTAGGGATTGAGCATTTCCCTGGGGAAAATATGCATCCCAACACCAAACATTATCTTTGATTTATCCAGTTGAAAATAAAATCCGGGGTTTTCAAGTTTTTTACTTTTTCCATCCCAGAAATATATTCCAAGATGTGTTTTATAAGGTTTTTTATTTGCCCCGAATCTTACATCCCTGTTAAGGCGGAAAATTGACTTGTCACGCCTTGGATCTGCAACAATTCCCGGAGATATTGTTTTAAGCTTTTCACCCATCTCTTTTACATAAAGTGTTGCCGGCATCATCAGGTGATCATCATATAGATCCCTGTTTTCATCAAACCACTCTTTCGAGTTATTTTTTTCAAGCCCCCTTAAAAAAGAGACTGTCTTTTTTGTAAATCCGTTAAATTTATTTTCTGATACCATTAAATTTTCCCCCTAACGTAAAATATCTTTTGAAAATTGTCATTCCCGAATGTCTAAATCGGGAATCCAGAAAAAATAATATAAATATTTTTTGATACAGTTCTTTGTCTAGATACAAAGAACGAAAAATCACGGCTAAACAAAATTTCCTAAAAATTAGTCATTTCATCTAAAAAATATAATCCCGCCACATCCCCTATATTTTTCTTAACGTTGAAATAACAAATTTTATTCACGCAAATTTTGTAATGCCGATTTCTACTTTGCATTTAAAACAAAAGGAAATGAAGAAGGAATAATAATCCTCAGCTCATACCATGAAGTCCTACTCTGTTGCCCTCGGTATCTTTAATAAGGCTGTAGAAACCATGTTCTTCGCTTATCATGGTTTTGGGCTGCAGAATAACACCACCAAAACCTTCGACTTTAGATATAGTGCCGTCTAGATCATCAACCCAGAAATAAACTGTTGATCCTGTTTCACTCGGGCTGTTGTATTCGGTCTGTACAATAGCACCACTGGTTATTTCCAGATTTTCCGAAAACATGGCCATACTAATTCCATTAAAGTCTACTACCTGTAAAGCCATACCAAGTACATTATTATAAAAACCTACAGCCCTGTTAATATTCTCAGCCGGGATATCAAACCACGTTAAAATTTTAGGATTCGGCATAATATTCTCTCCTTAAACTTTGTCACCCTGAACACTTCGACAAACTCAGTACAGGCTTGATTCAGGGTCTCGTATATAAAGCATTAAAATTTCTTTCATACCTGTCGAGTGCTTCGCCCCAGCCTTCTGTATGCCTGCAACTGAATTCTTCGCTTGAAAAACCTTCATGAAGAAGCTTCAATTCTGTCTTTCCATCGAGATCTATAAATTCTACTGTTACAACAGTTTCACCGGCAAATGATAATGGTTCATTTTGCCAGACCCATGTAAACACAAGTTTTTCATTCTTAATGATTTCAAGGTATTCACCCTTCAATTCAGCAATACCGTTTGACTCACATTGAACAAATACATGAAACATACCACCTTCTACTACATCGAATTTGGCTTCACCATTATTGCAGAACCAGTTCTTTAATAATTCGGGATTGGTCCATGCATTAAAAACATCTTCAACCGGATGATTAAATACCCTGTTTAAGTTTAAGAACCATAGATTACTTTCGGCAGATTTAGCCTGAACGGGGTTAGACATTTTTTTTCTCCTTGGATGATTTTTTATCCAGAAATTGTTCAAGTGAATTAAAACTGTTTTCCCAGAATTCCCTATACTGGCCGATCCACGACCACGCTGTTTTTACTGCTTTTCTCTCATAACTTATTTTATGTAGTTTTCCTTCTTTCTTTCTTTTAACGAGTCCGGCTTTTTCCAGCACTTTTATATGCTTTGAGACAGCTGGAAGTGACATATCAAATTCTGAGGCAATATCAGTAACAATGAGGTCATCAATTGAAAGCTTTTCAATAATCCTTCTGCGTGTTGGATCGGATAAAGCTCCAAAAAGGCTGTCGAGATGCTTTTCATTATACTTAACCATATGGTTTAATATAAATAGCAGTGATCGAACTGTCAATAAAAAAGATAATTGTTTAAAATTAATCTGGTATTAATTTATAATTTAGTAAAATGACAAAACCAGAAAAAGTATTCAAAGGCAGGGGGGCAGGATTTAATCCCCTAAACCGGTTTGAAAAAATTGAGTTCGAAATAGCGGAAGAAGAGATCGGCAACCTGGAAAAGCCCAAGACACAGTTCTATAAAGACATCTCCAAAAGCATACTTACTTATAATGACAGCCCTGATACTGGTTTTGAAGTAGGCATTAATCCATACAGGGGATGTGAACATGGCTGTATATACTGCTATGCACGGCCAACTCACGAATTCCTGGGCCTTTCGGCAGGAATAGACTTCGAAACACAGATTTTTGTGAAAGAAAATGCCCCTGAATTACTAAGAAAGGAACTCGGCAAAAAAAAGTGGAAGCCACAAACCGTGGCAATAAGCGGCAATACGGACTGTTATCAGCCTGCTGAAAAACATTTTGAATTAACAAGAAATTGCCTGGAAGTCCTGCTGGAATTCAGAAACCCCGTAGGAATAATTACAAAGAACCATCTTATCACACGCGATATAGATATACTAAAAGAGTTTTCCTCGATTAATGCCGTACTTGCTGTTATTTCAGTGACAACTCTTGATCCAAAACTTGTCGGGCTTATGGAACCACGTACGTCCCGCCCATACCTCAGGCTAAGGACCATTGAAGAACTAACAGAAGCCGGAATTCCTGTAATGGTACTTGTGGCCCCTGTAATACCGGGCCTTACTGATCACGAAATACCAGAGATAATCAGGAGTACTGTAGATGCTGGTGCAAATCGGGCAGCATATGTAATGCTTCGCCTACCTTATGCAGTATCAGATCTCTTTACCGAATGGATTGAAACCCACTATCCAAACAGGAAAAACAAAATACTAAACCGGATAAGATCTGTCAGAAAAGGAAAACTCAATAGCGCAGAATTCGGGAAAAGAATGACCGGGGAAGGAATTTTTGCAAAGCAGGTTAAAGATATTTTTAAACTGGCATGTAAGAAATATGGTTTATCAAATGAAAAATTATTGCTTTCCACAGAACATTTCACGAATCCTGATGATAAGCAGCAGAAGCTGTTTTAATTTTTGTCAATTGCAAAGGGATTGTATTGTCACTCCGAATTTATTTCATAATTCATTTTGCCTTAATTCTCAGGTTTACTTACCCTAAATGCCGGATATAAGTGAAAAGAATTACAAAAAGCAGATTTATAGCTGGGCTATGTATGACTGGGCAAACTCGGCATTTGCCACAAGCATACTTGCCGGGATCCTCCCTATTTATTACAGCAGGGTGGCAGCAGCATCCCTTGACCCAAACACCGCAACCATCTACTGGAGCTATACACTTACAATAGCACTCGTATTAATCGCATTCCTTGCCCCGGTAATTGGTGCAATATCTGATTATTCAAACAATAAAATAAGGTTCCTCAAGATATTTGCTTTTGTTGGCATTTTATTTACGGCTCTTCTGTATTTTGTTAACTCCGGTGACTGGTTTTATGCATCCTTTATATTTATCCTCGCCAACATTGGTTTTGCGATGGCCGACATTTTTTACAATTCCTTATTAAAGTTTATCGCCAGGACTGATGATGTAGACCGTGTATCTACCTTAGGATATGCCATAGGATATCTTGGGGGCGGGCTTCTCCTTGGCATCAACCTCCTAATGTTTCTTTTTATTAAGGACTCACAGTTTGCATCAAAACTGTGTTTTATTTCTGTATCAATCTGGTGGGCATTTTTCAGTATTCCAATTTTCAAATATGTAAAAGAACCCAACACTAATCCCGGTCCGAAGAATATAAATTACATCAGGGTCGGTTTTTCAAGGACTATTAATACCTTTAAGGAAATTAGGAAATACAGGCAGTTATTCTTTTTCCTGCTTGCGTTTTGGATTTATAATGATGGTATTGGCACAATTATTAAACTTGCCGTAATATACGGGGCTGAACTTGGAATAAGTTCTACTTCTCTTTTGGGGGCCCTTTTGGCAACACAGTTTGTTGGCATTCCATTCACAATACTTTTTGGGAGGCTGGCAGGGAAGATTGGTTCCAAGAACTCAATATTTATAGGCCTTACTGTTTATACTTTTATTTCCATAATTGCATTCTTTATTACTACGGCCATTCATTTCTGGATTCTTGCATTGGTGCTGGGAACTGTACAGGGAGGCACCCAGGCACTCAGCAGGTCATATTTCTGTTCAATGGTTCCGGAGGAAAAATCCGCGGAATTTTTCGGGTTTTACGGTATGAGCTCAAAATTTGCAGGCATTTTTGGCCCGTTGGTTTTTGCGTTTGTTGGTACCATGACAGGAAGCAGCAGGTACGGCATAATCTCGATAGTAATATTTTTTATTCTCGGGATGATATTACTTTCATTTGTAAATGAAAAAAAGTCCGGTGGAAAAGGCAGCAGTTAACGCATTCTTTGTTTCTTTAATTTTTCGATTAAAGTGCGTATCTCTTTAGATTTAACTTTCAGGCTTACCTTGTTCACAACGAGCCTTGCGGTAATTTCCGCTATTGATTCAATTTCGAAAAGGTTATTTGTTTTTAGGGTTTCACCTGAAGCTGTGAGGTCCACAATAACATCGGAAAGCCCTGCCAGAGGGGCAAGCTCAACAGAACCATTTAGTTTAACAATTTCAGCACTAATCCCTTTTGCAACAAAAAACTCACTCGAGACCTTTGGATACTTAGTCCCGATTCTAAGACTTGATCTATCTTCCATGCTAAATCCATTTGGAGCAGCCACTACAAGCCTACATTTTCCTATCTTTAGATCAAGCGGTTCATAAAGGTTTGAAATTGATTCAAGTAATGTATCTTTTCCAACAATCCCGCAATCCGCGGCACCGTATTCCACGTAAGATGGTACATCAGTCGGCCTTGTAATAAGTATCTTGAGGCCAAGATCATTAAAATCAAAAATCAGCTTTCTCGAGTCCTTGGTTACTGCCTGTATATTTATTCCTGCTTTGGCAAATAGTTCTACAGCTTCTATAAGTAGCCTTCCTCGTGACATTGCAATTGTAATCAAATTTTTTCCCTCCAAATCCTCGCACCTACCTGTTCAAGTTTTTTGTCCATACCATCATAGCCTCTGTCCAAGTGATAAACCCGGGAGACTTCAGTTTTTCCCTTTGCTGCAATACCGGCAAGAATTAATGAAGCGCTGGCCCTCAGGTCACTTGCCATAATCGGGGCCGCTGAAATATGCGAAACTCCTCTTACTACTGCACTGTTACCAACTAATTTTATTTCTGCACCCATTCTTCTCAACTCTCCCGTATGCATAAATCTCTGGGGAAAAATTGTTTCCGTGATAATACTCACTCCATTTGATAAGCACATAAGTGTCATCATCTGTGCCTGCATGTCAGTTGGAAATCCGGGATAAGGAAGAGTAGTAAAATCAATACTCTTTGGCCTGTCAACACCAACCACCCTTATGCCGTTATCGGTTTTAATAACTTCAGCCCCGGTTTGAATCAGCTTACCGCTTAATGCCCCTAAATGTTCGAACTTGCAATTGGAAATAGTTAAATCTCCCTGGTTAAGTGCCGCTGCTACCATAAAGGTCCCCGCTTCAATCCTGTCAGGCATTACCTTGTGGCCAACAACCGGTTTTAAATTATCAACACCTTGTATTGTTAGAATATCTGTCCCTGCTCCTTCTACTTTTGCACCCATCCTGTTCAGAAAGCTGGCAAGTTCGACTATCTCAGGTTCACATGCAGCATTAAGAATAAGTGTCTCGCCTTTTGCAATAACAGCAGACAACATAATATTTTCTGTCCCGGTAACAGTTGAAACATCAAAAGGGATAATTCCTCCCTGGAGTTCTTTGGCTGTAGCTTCAACATACCCTTCTTCAAGTACAATCTTCGAACCAAGAATAGATAAACCTTTCATATGCTGGTCAATCGGACGCTCTCCAATAGCACAGCCTCCGGGGAGTGAGACCCTGGCTTTTCCAAGCCTTGCAATCAATGGCCCGAGTACTAGCACAGAGGCCCTCATGGTCTTCACAAGATCATACGGGGCTTCCCATTTATTAATACCCGTAGAGTCAATTGTCATATTACCGTTTTCAAACTCTATTTTGGCACCTATGATTTGAAGGAGTTCTACCATGGTCCTGACATCAGCCAAATCGGGGACATTGGTAAAGCTGTTTATACCGCTGTTAAGTATGCAGGCAGCCATAAGGGGCAGCACCGCGTTTTTAGCACCACTTACTTTTATTTCGCCTTTAAGACTTTTTCCGCCTTCTATTAAAATTATTTCCATTGTCCGCTTACAACCCTGTCTATGCCGTTTAGGTCCTTTTTTATTTCAATGCCGCTAAAACCGTTTAATGTTAAAATTTCCTTTATTTCTTCTGACTGCCCTATCCCAAATTCGAAGATCAGCCAACCTTCGCTTTTAAGCAGCTCCCTCGCAGCCTGGGTTAATCTTCTTATATGGTCAAGTCCGTCTATTCCGCCAAGCAAAGCAAGCTTCGGCTCATAATTTTTAACTTCAGACTGCAATCCATCAAAATCATCATCGGGAATATACGGTGGATTAGACACTATCATATCAGCTGAGCCGGATTTAAACACCGTAAGGTAATTGCAATTTATAAAGGTACAGCTACTTTCGGTGCCGTTTAATCTGCTATTGCTCTTTGCTACTTTAACTGCAGCATTTGAAATGTCTGTTCCGATTATTATTAAATCTTCTCTCAGTGTTCCAAGCGTAACTCCTATGCAGCCGCTTCCGGTTCCTGCATCAAATACTGTAAATGCAGTATTTACCGGAATTTTATCCAGTACAGTTTCAACCAGAAGTTCTGTTTCCGGCCTTGGAATCAGGACTTCTTTATTAACATTAAATTCAAGTGAATAGAACTCCCTGCTGCCGGTAATATAGGAATATGGCTCGCCGTTTATTCGTCTGTTAAGAAAATCATTGTACTTTTCTATGAGCCCGTCATTCACCTCTTTATGCGGTTCTGTAAAGATTGACAGTTTATCTACCCCGATCGAGCCTGCAAGCAAAGACGAAGCTTCAATATCTGCAGACTCAATATCCGCATATGATAGAAGTTTTTTTCCCCTCATATATAATTCTCTTATTTCCATTTTTCCAGTATCCGCAAAAAGTGTAGAGTTTATCTGTTAAGGACTGGTTTTTAAAGCTGTGAAGCTAATTTAAAAATAAATATGAAAAATAAATTAATTCTTGCATCAGCATCTCCACGAAGAAAACATTTACTTGAGAATGTAGGCGTCAAATTCAGCGTTATAGCGCCTCTTGGGGAAGAAAAGTACGAAGGTAACCTAAAACCGGATATTTTTGTAAAAAGAAATGCGAAATTAAAAGCAAATTCAGTAATTGAGCAGGCAAAAAGACACGAATATATTCTGTCTGCTGACACAATAGTGGTAATTGATGATGTAGTACTCGGCAAACCTGTTGACCCGGAAGACGCAGTGACTATGCTCAACCTCATATCAGGAAGAATACACAAGGTGATTACAGGTTATGCAATAACCAGTTGGGATCAGAAAATATTTTTTTCTGATGCGATAACCACTCTTGTTAAAATAAAAAACTTAACTCCAGGTGAAATTGAAGGGTATATAAGTACCGGTGAACCCTTTGACAAGGCTGGGTCATACGGTATACAGGGTATCGGCTCTTTTATGATTCATAGTATAAGCGGATCATATACCAATGTTGTAGGGCTTCCTGTTGCCAGGGTTATAAACAGCCTTCAAAAATTAAAAATAATAAACCTTTTTGAAAAATAATGAGTATTTATAACAATCTTGAACTCGTAAAATCCAAATTAGCAGTATCCTCAGGAAAATCGGGTAGAAAACCCGAAGAGATTACCCTGGTGGGCGTATCAAAAAGGATTAGCTATGAATTAATAATTGAAGGTATACAGTCAGGACTTATGAACCTAGGGGAAAACTATGCCCAGGAATTCAGGGATAAATACGAAATACTTAACCCTGATTACAGTGAAATAATTTGGCATTTTATTGGACACCTACAGAAGAATAAGATTAAATATGTTATTGGTAAAACTACTCTTTTTCATTCGTTAAACAGTGTAAGTCTTGCTAATGAAATCGACAAAAGGGCCGGCCAGCTTGGGATTAATGTAAACATGTTAATAGAAATCAATACATCGGGTGAAGAATCGAAAACAGGCATTACCTTTGAAGAATCCGATAAACTACTTGAAAAGGCAAAACAGTTTAAGAATATAAATATAAATGGTTTTATGACAATGGCTCCTTATTTTGAAGATACTGAAAATGCGCGGCCTTATTTCAGAAAGTTAAAAGAGTACAGGGATAATATTTCATCGGAATACCCCAATGCAAAAGAACTGTCCATGGGCATGAGCGGGGACTTTGACATTGCTGTAGAAGAAGGTTCCACTATCATCAGGGTAGGCACAGCAATTTTTGGCCCAAGGTATAAGAAGGATTATTAGATATGGATAGATTAGGAATTATAGGCTCCGGAAAAATGGCAGAAGCACTTGTAAAAGGTGTCTTAAATGCAGGAGTATATAAGAAAAAAGAGATTACAGTAAGTGACATTGATCCCGAAAGAATACAAAATATTAAGAAAAAATACGGCATAAACACTACAGCAGATAATAAGGACCTTGCAGAATCATGCAACGTCATCATTTTTGCAGTTAAGCCTGGGCATATTGAAGAAGTGCTGAATGAAATAAAAAATATTACGAGCAGGAAAAAACTTTATATTTCCATAGCTGCGGGTATCAAAACATCTTTTATACAAAAAATAGTTAACAAGGAACTAAAAATAACCAGGATTATGCCCAACAAGCCTGCTGTTTTGCAGGAAGGTGCATTTGGAATATATTTTAACAGCCTCAATACCCCAGAAGAAAAGAAATCAATTATAGATTTATTTAACAACCTTGGCATTGTCGAAGTAGTACAGGATGAAAAACTGATAGACGCTGTGACAGGCCTTAGCGGAAGCGGGCCGGCATTTGCCGCTGTGTTTGCTGAAGCACTTGCCGATGGAGGCGTTAAGATGGGACTAAGCAGGGAAACAGCTCTAAAACTTTCTGCCCAGACCATTCTTGGAACTGCAAAACTGATTTTAGAATCAGGCATGAATCCATCTGATATTAAGGACATGGTATCATCACCCGGGGGGACTACTATTGCCGGAATACACGAATTGGAGAAACATGGTTTAAGGAATGCAGTAATCTCAGCGGTAGAATCAGCTACGTTAAAATCTAAAGAACTTTCTTCGGAGGAAAAATAAAAAATGCCAATTCTACAGGCTGTTGCAGGTGTAGTTGATCTTCTGCTTAATGTTTATATGTATTTAATTATAGGACGTGCCATTATTTCCTGGGTGAATCCTGATCCTTATAACCCCATTGTAAACTTCTTATACACTGCAACAGAACCCGTTATGAGGATTGCCAGAAAAATAATCCCACCAATTGGCGGTACTTTAGATATATCTCCTATTATTGTCCTTGTATTAATATATTTTATAAGAATTCTCGTAAATGAGTTCTTATTTAACCTTGCAAATAATCTTTCATAGATTTTATGCCTGAAATTTCTGTAAACGGGATAGTTACTTATTTTCAGCAAAAAAAGAAAAGTAAAAGTAAATATCCGTTTGTAATATTCATCCACGGTGCAGCACAAAGTTCAGTCTGCTGGAAATTCCAATACAACCTTTCTGATACTATAAATCATTATAATTTTATTTTTATCGACCTTCCGGGACACGGAAAATCTGAAGGTGTGGGTTTTTCAACAATTAAAGATTATTCCAATTTTCTGCATACATTTATTAATAAAATGAATATCGAGGAATATGTTTTAGTTGGCCATTCAATGGGCGGACGAATATCCCAGGTAAATCTAATTGACCACCCCCGGCATGCAATCGGATCAGTACTTGTGGGGTCAGGATCAAGAATAAGGGTTACCAGGCATACGAGGGAACTTGCAAAAAGAAGTATTATAGATTTTGCCGATATGGCTTCGGAAAACTCTTTTTCAGATATGGCTTCAGCATGCTTAAAAACAGAATTTAAAAATCACCTTTTAAATACTCGGCAGGAAACTATAGTAAACGACCTTAAGGCATGTAACGAATTTGATACAACTGATAATTTATCAGAAATAAATGTACAAACCTATATTATTGCCGGGGAAAAAGACAAATTAGCACCCATTCACCATTCTTTGCATCTAAGAAATACAATAGCTAATTCGAAGTTGGAGATCATAAAAAGTGCCGGACATTTCATTATGCTGGAGAAACCGGTTGAGTTTAACAGGGCTATTTCTGGTTTCCTGAATTATTTATAATATTTATAGCTATTTATGATTACCTATTGATTTTTTACACTAATGAAAATATACTACCTGTGATAAATGAAGATTTTAGCAATGCTGGCACTAATACTACTGTTTTCTCAGGGCTTAATGGCTGAGGAAAACACTACTGGCACTGAAGAGACAGTGTCACAGGAGTCTTCCGTTCAGGCTGAACCAATTATGGTAACAATGAGAAATAAAGATACCGGAATGTTTCTCAGGGAAGAAAATCCATTCAAAGCTACCGAACTGGACCTTACAGTTGTAAAATTTTACAATTTCTCCGATAAACCAAGCTACAAACCAAGAAACACAATCCTTGTCGGTGGAGTTCTTCCGTTAATTCCGATAAGATCAAATATTGATGCAAGCACCGAAGAAACGGGACTGTTTCAGAAAAGTGTTTCCGTGCTTCTTTACTTTAAGCAGAAGTTCTAAATAATTCCCAGCCTGAATAATTTTACCTATTTTTTTAACATGATTTTATTAATTAATGCGGCCTGCCTTTACTCACTAAAAACATTTGTTAAAATAATCTGACCTTAAATTAGGAGGAATAATATGAAAATCTCACTCTTAGGCGGAACCGGTGATATAGCAGAGGGCCTTGTACTTAGATGGTCTAAAGAAGGACATGAAATTTTTATCGGATCAAGAAGCCAGGAAAAAGCTGAAGGCATTGCATCTGAGTATATCGAAAAACTTAAAGGTTTAGGCATCGAGCCCAAAATCCATGGCATGGCAAATGCCGATGCCGCAAAGAATTCTGAAGTAATTATTATCAGTATCCCACCTGAATATGCAGCTTCCACCATAGAAGGATGTGCAGACAGCATAACAGACCAGATTGTTGTAACACCCGTGGTTTCTATGAAGAAAGAGGGAAAGACTTTTCTTTATGACCCGCCGGCACAGGGATCATCAGCCGAAGAAATAAGGCAGGTTCTTCCCGGGACTGCTAAACTAGTTTCAGCATATCATAACCTTCCTGCAAAAGAACTTGCTATTATTGACCATGACATGGACTATGACGTTGTTATTTGCGGAGACGATGAAGATGCAAAGGAAATTGTAAAAAACCTTACCGAAGAGATGAAGAATCTTAGGGTCCTGGATGCAGGGCCACTTTCTGTTTCACCTATGATAGAAGCTATTACACCTCTTATTGTAAGTCTGAATGTAAAGCTTAAAAACCATTTTTCGGTAAAATTTGTTTAAAACATCCAGGGAAATTATTCTCCGATTATCTGGAGGATAATTTCTCTCTTTCTCGGCCTGTTATCAAAATCTACTAAAATTACCTGTTGCCAGGTTCCAAGAATAAGGCTTGAGGAACTAAAGGGTATTGAAACAGACGGCCCGAGTATTGAAGCCCTGATATGTGAATGTCCATTGCCGTCGCCCCACCTTGCATTATGGGCATAAAACTCATTTTCCGGTACAAGTCTTGAAAAAACTTCTTTGAGGTCATTTACTGCACCGCTTTCAAATTCAAGAGTAGTCACCCCGGCAGTAGAACCAGGTACAAATACCGTAACAGTGCCATTGCTAATACCGGATTCATCTAATCCATCTTTTATAAATTTAGTGATATCGAGTACATCACAGTTTCCCACGGTATCGATTCCAAAGTATTTTGTTTCTACTGGCATTTTGTTTAAAGTAATTTTAACTGGACCTGTTTTTCAATTGGTTTAGCATTATATCCCCGGCTTTTCAGACTATTCGAAAACTCCACACTTTGCCCCTCTAAAAGATAAATTTCCTTAGGCTTAACAATTTCAACATATTGTATAAGTTCGTCATAACCAGCATGGTTGCTCATTGCATAAGCCATATCCACATTAAAACTTGATTTTACAATCTTTTCATTCCCTTTTGCAAGACCGGTAACTATACACGTCCTTTTTTTATTTAACTGGTCTAATTGTTTAGCTGTTCTGCCATGAAGTGGCAAAACCAGGACTTTTTTCCTGATATTTTGTGCTTTGAGTCTTTCTGCATTTTTAAATTCAAATCCCAGTTCTTTATATATCTGCATATACCCGTAAATTGATTTATGTACTCCAAGTTTTAGATTACGATTACCAAGATATTGGATAAGATCCAGTGATTTACCAAAGATATCAATAAAAATTACAGGAGTATAGTTAAAATAAAGTGACTCTTTGGCGAATTCATAAATTTGATGACATACTTCTTCATAGGGAGGAAAATTATATTCCGGGTCTCCGTACCTGCATTTCATTATTAGTATATCGCATCTTCTAATTTCAATGAACTTTGAAGTAGGAGAAACCCCAATTTTTAAGTCACCCGTATAAACAATTCGTTTACCTTTTATTTCTACAACTATCTGCGAAGCCCCAAGACAATAACCTGATGGAATAAGTTCAATCTTTGCATTTCCCAAAGCAAAAGGTCTGTTGTAGGGACATGAGAGAGCAATAGACCCGGAAGTTTTTGATTCAACAAGTTTTAGTGTTTCCGGTGTAGCAATGATTCTATCGTGCCGGGGAAGTGTTGAAATATTTCCGTTAGATATAAATGAGAGATTTACTTTCTTTTTTGCGTCAAACCAAAGTTCCGTACCTTTGAGCTGTATACCCTCATTGTAGATTACTTCACACATTGCGGGAGTAAAACTACTCCAACTCAAATCATTTACAAGTAATAAAGATTTTGTAAGTATAATATTGATTATGATGACCAAAAACAAACTTAAACTAACCTGTTCTTTAGTAATACTCTCTTCAATATTCATCCTGCTGTCTGGAGAAGTAAGTTCCCAGGAAGCCAATATTGAAGATATGAAAAAAAACCCCCAGCGTTACATCGAGATTGAAAATTGGGGATTTTACGTTGCGGCACGAGTGGCTATTGTTCACCACTTAAAAATTAAGAATAATGCCTCAATCGCATACAAAGATATAAAAATTAAGGTAAATTATGGTTCTACAAATCCAAGTACATATGGGAACACGGTAAGTTTTGAACAGGCAGTACTTAAAATAACCTTGCCACCCGACAGTACAGGGGAATACTTGAACTCCGGTTATCCAATTGGGGCAGGTTCAGTAAATATGACTGGTAAAAGTATTGAAGTACTTTCTGCAGTACCTTTATTTTAATTTGTAAAAACCAGCGAAGGAGACTGGATGGATAAAATTGAAAAACTTCTAAAAGAACTGACAGAAGCAGATGGTGTGCCGGGTTATGAAAGTGAAATCAGAAAAGTACTTGATGCACATTTAAAAAAACTTGGAAAGGTAAGCCGCGACAGGATGGGCAGCCTGATATGCAAGAACAATGGGGCCATCGACAGCCCTAAAATAATGCTTGCAAGCCATATGGATGAGGTCGGGTTTATGGTAAAGCACATAAGCACCGAAGGATTTATAAGGTTTACACCTCTTGGTGGGTGGTGGGACCAGGTACTGCTAACCCAGAGAGTAAGAATAAAAACTAAAAAGGGAGATATAATCGGTGTAATTGGTGCTAAACCGCCTCATCTTATTCCCCAGGAAGAAAGGACTAAAACTGTCAACAGGAAAAATATGTATATAGATATAGGTGCTAAATCAGATAAGGAGATCGAAAAAGCCGGTATAAGGATAGGTGATCCCATTATTCCCATCAGCGAATTTACCGAACTTTCAATACCAAACACCTATATGTCAAAAGCTTTTGACGACAGAATAGGATGTGCAGTACTGGTATCTGTTTTGGAAAGACTAAAAAATTCCAAAACCCCGAACTCCGTATACGGTGCAACAACAGTACAGGAAGAAGTAGGTGTGAGAGGTGCGACAACAAGTGTTGAGATGATAGACCCCGATGTAGCCATAATTCTGGAATCGGATATTGCAGGAGATGTACCCGGGATCAGGCCGGATGAGTCCTCTACAAAGATGGGAGAAGGGCCTTCTCTCCTTATGTATGATGCAAGAATGATCCCTAATCTCAAGCTAAGAGACCTTGTAATTGATACCGCAAAGAAAGAAAAAATACCTCTTCAGTTTACTACAATGGAAGGCGGGGCTACTGACGGATCAATAATCCACCTGCATAAACATGGAGTACCTACAGTTGTAATTGGAGTACCTACAAGACACATACATAGCCACAATTCAATACTTAAACGAGTGGATATTGATGATACGATCGAACTTGTACTAAAGGTAATTAAAAAACTCAATAAAAGAACAGTAACAAACTTAACAAATGACTGATAGATAAATATAAAAAAAATACTATAATTTTATTAATTATAGTAGCATGGACCCAAGAAAATTAAGACGTTCAAAAAGAATGCCCTTTAGAAAAAGGGTGAAATTCGGCCCGAAATCTCCTGATCACATTGGGCATACCATGAATTTTTCAAGATTTGGTATACAGATTGAATCGTCAAAAGTCTATGCTCCCGGAACTCCCCTTGTTATAGAAATACTGGACAGGTTATCTTTCTCCGATTCTAACTCAAGCCAGATAACTTTTATTGGAAAAGTAATCTGGGCCACAAGAGGTATATCAAATACAAGTACAATGGGGGTAGAGTTTCTTACACAATGTAAAGATATAGAAAATGAATACGAAAAAATTTGTTACTGATTAAATTACTTGAAGTAAGAATATATAATCATATTTACATATGTCTGAATTAAATCCACACAATAAAAGAAGGTCACGCAGACTTCCTTTCAGGAAGCTGATTAAGTATGGAAATAAAAAATCCCAACACAGGGGATATACAATTAATCTTTCCCGCCATGGAATGGTAATTGAATCCTCGAGAACTTACACTGAAAACACCCCTATTATCATAGAAATTTTGGATCCCCTTAATGATAACAAAGATATAAATGCGACAACCAAGGTGCTTGGAAAAGTTGTATGGTATAACAAGGGCATTTCTCAAACCAGTAAAATGGGGATTGAATTTCTAACCTATTCTCAAGATCTAGAGCTTGAATATGAATCTAAAGAGTACCATTAACAACTTTTTTAATTTTTATATTGATACTTTTAACTGTTTAGAACATCTTACTTATTAATATCCCCTAGAAAAGAGACCTCAAAATGAAAAAACTTATGCTCATATTTACATTTATATCTATTTTTTTCATAAGTGTTTTACATGTGGCCAGTGCACCTGCCCCTTATAACACAGAGGAATTTAAAAAATACTGGTATTCAGGTAATGCTGAAATTACAACATACAAACTCGAACAGGCAAGATATGGAGAAGTCCATAAGGGCCATGCGGTACTAATATTTGTTACAGAAGACTTTTCCAAAAACAAACAGGTTAAGCTGGATAATCCGGCAGCTAACAAAGAAGATGCAGTAAAAATATTAAAACTAAACCTGGTTAAAAAATTTAATACAGGGATTTACAGATACTCGATAATGGAATCGGTATTTACCCCTGTGTATTCAAAATCTTATCCTGATACATTAAAGTTAACTTCCTCTTCCCAGGAATGGTGTGGAAATGTTTTTACACAGCTTAATCTTGACGAAAACAATTATGATATAGAACTGTTTTCATATTTTGAATCTGAAGGTGACAAAAAATACCAAATTGAAAAAACCTTTCTTGAAGATGAAATATTTACAAGGATTAGGCTAAACCCGGAAAATCTCCCTACAGGGAATATTTCTCTTATTCCCAGCCTGATTGTATCAAGACTCAAACACCAGGAAATTAAACCGGTAAGAGCTGTTGCTAACTTAAAAGAAATTCCGGAAAAGAATGAAATGAACTATTCTGTAAAATTTCCTGATACAGGCCGACAGCTAAATATTACTTTTGAAAAGGACTTTCCCTATGAAATTATTTCATGGGAAGAAAGATACAAAAGTGGTTTCGGCCGGGACTCAAAAGAGCTTGTAACAAGGGCTGTAAGAGATAAAAGTGTTATGCTCGACTACTGGAATAAAAACAGCACTTTTGATGAAGTACTTAGAGAAAAAATGGGAATTGAGTAAAACAAGAAGCCCTTTTCAGGGCCTCTTATTTATTTAACTTCTACTTTTATCTGCTTTGGTCTGGACTCTTCTTTTTTATTAAGTACCAGAGTTAGTACACCGTCTTTAAAAGAGGCGTTTACACTGTTTCTGTCTATATCATCTGAGACATTGAAACTTCTCTCAAACTTGCCGTAACTGCTTTCTACCCTGATATAGTTTTCTTTTTCGTCTTTGGCTTCTACTTTCTTTTCGCCTTTAATACTTAACGTATTGTCTTTCAGGTCTATATCAATGTCATCTTTTGATACCCCGGGTAGTTCCGCACTGATTGTATAACCTTTTTCGTTCTCGACAATGTTCACCTTAGGTGACCAGATACCGTCCTGAACACGGTTTCTTAAGACGTTATCGAACTCTCTAAATAAATTATAAGGTTCCCAGTTTCTTAATACTAAACTCATAATGTTTACCTCCGATTATGATTTATTTTTTGTTTCTAATCAGAAATTATTCACGAATTATTTGAAGTCAAGGGAGAAAATGAAATATTGTGGAAATATTTGTTTTACAAGGACCGGCATTACAAAAAATACGTGAAAGAAGTAATTTAATTAAGTTTGTTTAAATGGCCTGCAATGAATAACGTTAAGTGTCATGCTGAATATATTTCAGCATCCCCAGATCCTGAAACTAGCCTGTGCTCAACTTGATTGGGTATTCAGGATGACATAAACTTTCACAATTCATTTACTATATAAGTAAATGGAAATTCCGGCATTACAAAAAATACGTTGAGAAAATTAATTATTTTAGCGTTAAGAATGGCTTTAGGTATGGGGAGGGATTAAAGACATTTAGCTAAAATATTTAATTTTTAGTATATTTTTGTTTAGCCGTGATTTTTGGTTCTTTGTATCTAGACAAAGAACATAAAGATATAAACAAGCTAATTGCTAGCAAATCTTCATTTTCTTTATCTTGATATAAAGAAAACGAAGCAAAAGAAAGATCAAGGCTGGCAATTCATACACTAAAAATACAATTTAAAATCTAAATCGCATAATCCCACCACAACCCCTATACGATTCTTAACGATTTAAAATTATATTTTTTTAACGCTATTCATTGCAGGCCAAAATTAAAAAACAGAATATTTAATAATTTGCCAATATCACTAAACATTGATTACATTGTTTATTAATAAACGGAGACTATATGG